>Ga0126338_10000850_pt1 | contig 18137 bp, 16 predicted proteins | sample OrbCmetagenome_2_FD_92529 | JGI IMG/M metagenome (GOLD analysis project Ga0126338, IMG submission 92529) | Coral microbial communities from Petempiche,Puerto Morelos, Mexico - Orbicella C C metagenome | ecosystem: Host-associated > Invertebrates > Cnidaria > Coral | place: Petempiche,Puerto... | reverse complement strand
TATTTTTTTTTTTTTTTTTTTTTTTTTTTAAAAAAAAAAAGGTTATTTTTAAAAAAAAAAAAAAGATTTTTTTTTTATTGAAAAATTTAAAAAAAAAAAAAAAAAAAAAGGAAAAAAAAAAAAAAAAAAAAATAGATACAAAATAGAGGCGAACGTCAGAAACAGTTTGCATCCTCTCTTTCAAGACTGCTTTAACCTTTGGCTACAATAGCCATTACGTTAAACATTATCCCGTATTGACTCACTAAAAGTTTAATTACTTCAATTTAATTATCGCAATTTAAAATTGCTTTCACTCCAAGTATCCCATAGTCTTTTCATATCACGTTAATATTATGTTATTATGTTCTGATATTGCTGACACAAATTAGCGCAACAAATTTCAACAGTTTCTTCTTTGTCTTTTGTCTCTAACGTCGAACGAGGTCATTGTACATTTTAACTGAAGTGCTTGAACTATTCAGTAAAAATTATTTCCATTAAATATTAAAATAAATTTGGGATGTTTTTACATAATATCCCATTCCATACCGATAGAAATTGTAGTCCTTAGCACCATTATGTATATTCACAATGTATTTTTGTTCTTAAGTAGTATTTTGTGTTGAGCCGGCAATTTTATCACGAGTCCCCGGCTCGGGAGAGTAGGCAACCTCTCCCTGTGTCGCGACCTTAATACGTTATTACTTACAATTTTATTTACTTATTACTAAATTAGGCATAATTACAAAAACGACACTAAGCAAAGAAATTTCTCTCTTGCTGATCGTGTTAACATAACCTCAACATTGTTATTCAACATAGATAACAGAAAGACACTAAGTTTCGTTCAGTAGCAAACTAGTGTTTGTGTTACTGATTAAATAAATAAAATTCTTTTCGCGATCAAGCATAATTTTAGGAGTATTTCATCCATTTAAAGGAGCTCAGTCACGGTATTTTGGCCACGTACAAAATTACCTTTGAATTGAAGAAAACCTTAAAATAGTAGTTTACTAAGATAGAAGAACACCAAAGAGATAATTATAAACCACGAAAAAACAAGGATGGTTAAGGATGGAGAAGATTAACACGGATTGCAAAGGCTGGGCTAACGTAAAATTTAGGCTAAATTTTTCAGATGCGCAAACCGCGACGTAACTTGATTGAGTCGGCAAGTGTCAGCTGCGATGTTTCTAAGCAACATGACGTATACTGATGACGACAAGTTGACATCATAAGTTTCTGTGCTATTTCTGATTGGTCTGTTAGAATCGGCAAAAATGGTAACACCGACTGCAAATATAAAGCACCTAAATTTTTCTTGAAAATGTTTTTTTCTTTCAGGACTGCTACAGTATGGAGAGATTTGGAGCCGTTTTGGGGCGAGGAATATACCATGTTTCTACCAGTTGGTTTTACTAACCTATCAGTCTATGTTTACGATGAGGACACGATCGGGTGAGGAATAACGTGAGCCCGGGTTTCATAATGTAAAGGGCCCAAAAAGCGGAGAGGTTGGGGAGGGGGGCTAAGCTCCATTGCCCAGCCCAAATGTTGCCAAAAAAACCATTGCCTTTTTTTTTTTTTTTTTGGGTGAATCCCAGTCCTAGTGACTCAAACCCAATTTTCCCAGTGAAAAGAATGGGCAAATCACAGTTACCATTTAACCACTTCAGGCCTCACATAGTAGAATCGCATGTCCATCTTAAAATCAACTGATTCAGTGATTTTCACGCGTTATCTTTTGTTTCCACAGACTCGATGATCTCATTGGACGAGTGATATTTGACCGGGGGAGTTTGGCGCAGTGTCCTAAAGGGCTGGCTAAATGGTTCCCTTTGTCTGCTGTTGACATGTACAACTACACGGATATTCAAGGAGAGATCAGGATAGAAGCAACCCTCTACGAGAAGGCAAAGAAAATCGTTCTTATATTTCATAAAATTAAGTTTGAGTCCCTTTTGAACAGAGATAGCTGAATATGGAGGCATATAAATTACTTCCGCAGATATCGGTATGTCTAACAAATGGCCCGAAGAAATTCCGAAGTCCTGCTACTAATTCCGAAGATGTACGAGAGACAACCAATAACTTACCGAAGATGTTCCAGTACTTTGACGTTTGAAAATTCTATCGGATTAGGCTCATGATGAAAGAAGCACAGTTACAATAGGGTCACGAAAACATACGAATTGCTATCTATTTAGTATGATATTTATGCTATATATTTTTACTACTAGGGAGATGTGAAAAAAGTTAGGGCAAAAGTTCTGCAAGTAAGGTAACATGAGTTCTGATCACAATTTGTTTTTGCAATGATACTGAGTTACTACTTTATACTTTACTGGTGTAGGCCATCAGAAAGTTCCAAAACCAAAACCCTTTTAACGTTAAATAAGACCTCTCTACGGGAAAGTGAGCATTTTGGGGCCAGAATTGTACAGAGCTTCAGCTTTCGGTAGATATATTACTGAGCAGAATATCTCCCGATAATCTAGTGTCCATTAGCCTCAACTCCACTGTGCACGTACTGCAGACCTACGTTCTGGAGTGTCACTAACTCTAATCTTTGTTCCTTCACTCCAAGAGACCTTCCTGAGACAGGCAGAACTATTTTAGAACCCTCTGTGAAGCTTTCCCTCGGAGAGTCCAGTACAGGGACTTCTCAAATGAGACTATCGCTGAGCGAAACAGTCGACAAACTCACTGAGGTAAGAGTCAGTTCTACTCGTGCAACATTGCCTCGCCGTGTGGACATGTTGATTGTTCTTTCAAGGAGCTCAGTCACGGTATTTTGCCGGTGATTTTGGCCGCGTGCAAAATTGCAGTTTAATTGAAGAAAACATGAAAATAGTAGTTTACCAAGATAGAAAAACACCGAAGAGACAATAATAAACCATAAAGGAACAAGCATGGAGAAGGATGGAGAAGGATGGAGAAGGATGGAGAAGATTAGCACAGATTACAAACGACGAAATTGAAGAATTTAGGCTAAACTTTTCAAGACGCGCAAACCGCGACGTAGCTCCTTTACTTCGAAAAGGACGCTTTAAGTCACTAAGCTTCACTAGTATAGATGACTCCATCTCCGACTGACGGAACGAAAACCGACCCCACCAGCGGGATATTTTCAGTCGGTTACCCATGGGGTTTTTCCAGATTTCCCGAGCAATTTTCTGATACCCTTGTTTATACTTCTGAGTGGAGAGAGGTGGTGTGAGACTGTTTTGCCAAAGAACACAACATGAGGGGACTGATGCATGCCTCCCCCCACCAAAAAAATCAATGTCCCGTGACTGTTTGCTGTAGCAAGGGTTCAACAAATTCGTAGAACGAGTGTAAAGCCAACTTCACCAAACGTAACGATTATTGACGCAACGATTTAGAAGGTCTATTAAACGTTGCTGTATGTGTAGATTATCGTACATCTTGTTGAAATGGTTTCGCGACTAAAATTTTCATAAGTGGACAAGACGTGGCTAAGCTTTTGAACACCCATACGTTTTTCTTGCAAACTTACCGTCGCAGCGCCGATTACAAACTCAAACATCGGTGTTTGCGCACTGTCTTGGCGATTCACTTACCACGAAAATGCTTCTTTTTATTCAATCAGGGACATAAAAAGTCGTGGATTCCTACCAAACAGAAATGGTTGGAGTTTGAAGTTAAAGATCCGCTTCAGAATCTCAAGATGACAGCGGAGGTCAAAATCGAATCAGAGTTACTTTGCTGTTCCGGACAGGTAGTAAAGAATTTTGGCGAATAAGAATGAAAAATCATCTTTAAAAATACCAACGGCATAATCCGATCTATCGGCTAGTAAGCGATCCGTTAAGCTTAACTTCCTGTGTTGTGAAGCGCCCAGAAATTTTGCTATTTTCCCTATTTGGGATGCTGTTCCATCAAAACCTACTCCCGGAATTTGATTTAGGTTATTAGGATCAGAACAAAACAAAACAACTCCGGCGAGGGCTGAAACCCGCGCATCTCAATCCCGCGCATTTTAGTCCACTGCATCTCGATCCCGCGCGTTTCAATCCCGCACATCTCAATTTCGCACGTTTCAATCCCGCGCATCTTAATCCCGCAAATTTTAGACCAGCGCATCTCAATCCCGCGCGTCTTAATCCCGCGCATCCCAATCCCGCGCATCTCAACCCAGCACAATCTGGCGCATGTTGTGATTTGCTTTAAAATCTATTATTTTCTAGGTCACAGTCTTCTTGACGAAGCTCAAACCCGGCCAAAGCAGGGACGCCTGGTACAAACTGCTCCCGATGCCACGCATAAAAGAACATAAGACGTAAGTTAGGCACAAGTACTTATCGCCAAAAGCGCCGCTAACAGTCGCCATGTTGTCCCCAACTTTTTCTATCGTTTGCTGTTTCTTGTTTGGTTGTTTCGTTTTTTTGTTAGTTCAGTTGTAATTGGGAAAGTAAAATAAAGCAGTTTTCTTAAGATTATCCTTAACCTACTAACATCATACTGAGGCAATAACGTTTCAATCTCATAAAACCTCAACGCAAACGAATATAATCTTTGGAAAGCGTGGAAAAGATCGATTGCTTGACGTTTTGCATTCGATTTCCTGAGCTTAAATCTTAACAGCTGCGCTTTAAATGCATAAAGCATGTTGCACTTCTTTAATTCCTTGTGAAGCATTCAGAGATTGTAGTAAAACAGAACCAAAGCAATTGTTTTCAACATTCAGTTGAAAACCGCTCTCTGAAGTCTATAAAAACACCAAATAAGCACATAAATTTCTCAAGTCAATGGTAGAATGCGTCTCTCGACAGGGAAAATCTGGGCAGCATCCGAATGAAACTGCGTTTGACACAAGAACGCATCCTTCCCCAGAAATGTTATCAGTCTCTGGTAGAGATTCTTGTCAACTCCACAAAGGACCCGCAGAGCCTGGATCCCACTGTGCTGAGCTTAATTGAACAGCTGACCACTGCTGACCAAGCAATACTGGCTCACCAGCTGGTTCGGCTGTTTATTGGCCAGGACGTGGTCATACCATTTCTGGATTATCTGACACTTCGGGAGATAAAGGACACAAGTAACGACCTATGTTAACCTTACATAGAACAAATTTTCACGTTATGTATCTGGTATCCGCACATAACAGACATCTTGCGATAAATGTGGATTACTATATTCAGAACTTCGTTCCACATCTTGCAAAGCGCTGCGCATTCAAGTTTATTTCGATGCACGACCCGTTATCCCCTGGGGGCTACGGCAAAAACTGAGTTAGTATCGTACTCATTCTTGCAGCATAATGCATGATTTTAACCGACACGGCCCTCGTCGGCTAACTATCTCCCGAAATTCCACATAATAATTGTTGAATAAAAATTTGGAATAGAAAAAGGAGCAGAACAAAGGAACGAAATCGTCCTCACCATGCGCAAACGAATGGCGAGAAAGTTCTTCAAGGAAATTAAGCTGAACTTGAATGTCACCGAAATCTGTTTTTACCTCGTTCAAGGACCACGAACGATTTGAATGTCTCCGTTCTTTTTTCCTTAGGTAATCCAAGAACTCTGTTTAGAGGCAACAGCCTGGCAGCGAAATGCATGGAACAATTTATGAAGGTATACAAACAAAAATACAACCGGAATAATTCTGTACCTTTGTGACTGTTCCTAGAGAATTAAAAATCTGTTTTCTTCTTACAAGCGCGATGAAAATCATCAGGTAGCCAGGTAGAGAGTGCCGTATCACCATCAACGTAAACCTTTGAACTCTTGGAACACAAGGACAGAACATTGTCTTATGTGCCATCATGTTTTCTGAACTAACACTAAACGAAAATTAAGCAAATTAGTACAGAAAATTGCTATTTTAATCTTCGAAGTGAATGAGATATTTGAACCGAAGTTAAAAGCTTCTAATTTTCTCGTTTTTTGTTCAGATTGTAGGCATGCCATACCTTTCAGACACATTAAAGCCGGTCATTGACAAAATTTTTGAAGAACGTAAATACTGCGAGCTGGACCCAAGTAAAAACGCCGAGCGCAAACAGAGCGCTCTCAGGTAAGGATTCTAACGGGACGGAATCTTGATGTATCTGAATCTGATGCAGACTCTGTTGTGTTCGTGTTTTAGAGTTAATGCATGTGAGAGTGCTGAGGATTTGAGCTACATAAGGCCCAGATCTAACGTCGAACTTCACATGAGACGAATCAAAGTGTGCGGCGAATTAAGTTCATGATAAGTTCGACGTTTGACTCAACTGAGTTCGTCCGACTGAATTAAGATCAACCAACACGTTCCGTCCGTCTGAAGCAGACGGACAGAACGTGTGGGTCAATCTAAATTCGAATTAAGTTTAACGTTTGACCCAACGGTCAAGCTTTACCCGTTTGGATCGACTCCAACTGCAGTTTAATTCGTCTCATGTGAAATTCGACGTTTGACCTAGGCCTAGGACGATTTTGTGACAAAAATCAAGAAAGCCAACACACGATAGTTAACTGTGTCAAAGGGCCGGTTGTTAAAACCACCACTAGGCGTGGACAAATAGTATTAGTACCAAGTGGATGTGCTACAATTCAAGCAGATCGCGTTCAGACCGGGAAGAACTAGGGTGACCCGCTGTCTAAATCTATTTCTAATAATTGGCGCCTGTTTTTCCACGAGTTTGAAACAGTCTAGGCGTTGTGATCTCTTAAGATCCTTAGACCCGCCGGTCCACACACCAGTCAGCGCAAATGCTGTATCCAGTGACAGATAAGACTTAATGGCTGGTCGGGATTTACGCGCAAAGGCGGTGTGCAGTCAAAATTCACGAGCATAAACGCAATGTTACCCTTAAAAGTCAGATTTTGTGAGGTTGCCCGCTCAGACTTTTAGCGGGAAACAGTTTCATTGCCAGATACCATGTGATTTCAAAATAGCCAACGAGAGCACGTGCTGTTGGCGAAAAACCCCAGTAATATAGCAGTAAGTTTAACGTTGGTTTCCTGTTTGTTTACAGGCGTCTGAGTCTAAAGCCAGTTGATGAACAGGACAGAAGCCTGGCAGTTCTGACTGGTTACTTAGAAACCGTCATGACATCAATCTTGGGTTCAGTCAAGGTGTGTCCAAGCTACATGCGTGCAGCCTTCAGAAATCTCGCTCGACGAGTCTCCGATCACTTTGGAGATGAACCTGAATACGAGGTGGGCAGAAAAATTTTTCGCTATGACATTTGACGAAAAAGAACAAAAAGATCAAGCTATGGCATTTTAGGATCGATATTCCACGCTCTCTCGCATCCCTTGTCTTCCTTTGAGCCTGGAGTCGAATAGAATTAAAGAATATACGACAGATTAGGAAAGAACCTTTTTTAACTTGAAATGCTAAAGGTGTGAAAGTCTAAGTCATTAACTTACTTACTCTACCCCACTCAGGGTCTGAACCCAGGGGGTGAAGAGAAGGTCCAGCAACTGGAACGTACTGTACTTGAGAAAAAAGTTAGGAATGGTCAAGAAACTGCATAGGCACTCAAAGGCCTTAATAGCTATTTCTTTCCTCCGTCTTCCTCGACCTTATGGCACTGCCCTTTCTCCATCGACATAGTGCTATGATTTAAAGCTGAAACGTGACGAGTTCTTTACTCGTTTTTCAGGATTCTAAATACACAGCAGTGAGTGGTTTCCTGTTTCTCCGGTTCTTCGCGCCAGCAATTCTCGGACCCAAGCTCTTCGGTTTGAGGGAAAACCATGCAGACAAGAATGTCTCCCGTACACTAACCATCTTGGCAAAGGTCAGCATCTGAGGAGAGCGGTAGGGTGCCAGTTAACTTCCGATATCAGAGAGATCTTCTATCAGTCTCGGTTTGAAGGGTGCAGTCTTAGAAAAAAATTGTCAAGGCGTCTCGCCCTTAACTGGCTTGATTCTCCTATCTGGGGGAATATGTCAGTTCTATAGCCGGAGAAAGCCTGTAGCTTTCCAAACAGAGTTTGTGATAAGCTCAGTAAACAATACATAAATGAATTAAACAATGCTCCCAGCGCTTGAAACAATAGGAGCTACAGGATAAGAGAACGAATCAAAATACAGGCCTGGAAGAGGTACAGGACTACTCGTTCGATAGGAGTCCTTGTCTTAGCAACCGACTTCACTGAAGTCGAAGAAGTTCCTTATTAACATAACACCAATCAAGGTGCACATTGGCGCCTTGCGTTGTATTTTCATTGAATAACGAGAAATGAACCCATTCAATTGCTTCTACGAATTATCACAGACTAAAATCGTACAAACGCAAAAACAGTGATTGTGTGGTGTTTGTCCGTTGTTCCCAGACTGTGCAGAAGATTGGCAACATTGAGCTCCCTCTGCATAACGGGAAGGAAGAGTGGATGGGACCGCTGTACAAGTGGATCGCATTCTACACAGACGAAGTCAAGGACTTTCTGGACAGGCTTGCTGACGTGGAGGATGAAGATGGTAGTAAAAACTTTTGAGCTATCAAAGACTCATACAAAACGAAAACCAAAGCGATTACAATGAGGTTTAAATGAATCAGACTACTTGAAAAAGAAAGTTGCTGGAAAAGTAGCTAGCACCAAATGAAGACTTGAACTAAGCGTGAATCTGAATATCTCGCCGAGTCTGGGTTCTCAGAATGTAGAGAAGGAAGAGGGAAACGGAGAGAACCTAGCACTGGTTGTAGAGAGGAAACTAAAAGAAAGAGATAAGCGAGAAAAGAAATAGCCTTGGCTACTGATTGAGTAAAAAGAACATATCCTCGTTGATTAGCACAAGTTTCGTAGCCTTTGGTAGACTTCACCAGACGCAAAATAAGGGCCACTTCCAAATTAAATGGCCAGACTAGCCTAGTTACAGTTTTGCTTCGCTGCAGCGTTTATGTCATGAAGAGGTTCTGTGAACACTGTAACGAAGCTAGCCAATGCCTATTGTTAAAGTCTGTTTATTAAGTTCTAACTTGGCTTCCTTTTCAATGTTAGTTCCAGGTTGTGACCACAGGAGGACGGTGTTCAGTAACTCTCTCATTATCAAGGAAGGTTCCGTTAAGAAGTGCCGCTACAGGGACACCAGGCTACCAAAACCATACAAGTTTAAAAAGCGCTACTGTTGGCTGAGTACTGAGAATTTCCTTTACGCCAAAACAAATGATTCACAGGTAATTTTGGCGCGCTTTTGTAGACTAACAAGTAAACAAATCTCCCTTATGCGGAGGCTTATTCCCTGATATTCCCAACGCTGAAGTCTCACACATAGTGATTTTTTTAGGACTACATAAAGTAAATCGAATCTGCTGAGGCTGTGTTTAAACCAGCACTAGCACAAAGAAGGGTTGCGTTCAGACACTGGGTACTCCAAAGACCCAAGTACCATCTAGTGCTCAACTGCATGGTCGAGACCTTGTACCCGAGCACGAACACTGCGCCCGAATTCTGAAGCGAGAATCTTTCTCAGGCACCATGCTTGGGCACCAAGTGTGACCAAAGCCTGATACATATCTTGTCAGTTACGTTACTCGAGCTCGGCTTTTCTTTTTCCTTTTTGTATTATTTCAGACAAGACAGTTTCTCCCAACAAGGAAAATCTTAGCAGTTGAGCGGGTTGATGAGTCAGCATTTCAAAAGCCAAACGTGTTTCAAGTGGTGAGCAAAGATTACGACGACGCATTACAGATCCTTTATCTTGCTGCTCAGGTAATAATAACTTATTTTCACAATTCGTTTCTCATATAGGTAAATCCTGCTATCTTTACACTCCCAAAAGAAACTTAAAAACAGAAATATTGTAAGAGACCGCAACCAAAAAGCTGCTGGTATACGTAGGATCTGTAAACAGCCATCCAAGGTTGCAATTCTTGGCTCTCAGTTCGGACTCTATCATGTCGTCGCATTAAGTTTTCTACGTAGTAATCAGCCTTGCTTCAGTGTTATTCAATTTAAACAGCAATTTAGGTGCGTCTATTTTGTTATTTTTAATTCAGGATGTGAATGAGATGAATCAGTGGCTATCAGCGATTAGGAAGACGACCATTTCCAATCCAAAAATGTTATCTTACTTCCACCCCGGAGTCTTCCACAAAAACAAATGGACATGCTGCAAACGGGTAATCAAAACAGGTAAGTGTAATAAGCCACGTGCTAGCCACGTACCTGACATGTGATACTGTGGTGGAGGGCCAGACACCGATCATGCGCTTGCAACGTTCTTTATGAAGAGTTACTAAAATTGTTCACGTAGTCAACTTGTCATGACTGGACAAAATCACGTATCAAGAAAACGATGTAAGGAAGAAACCATATCAGTGGAATTGGACATTTTTAAAGGTGCCGCTGGACAAATTATAACGAACCTCGATCTCAATTGTAGAATCAGTCATTTCTCAAGACACTGATCTCGAAATGCTAAAGAAACAAGGATAAGCTCTGGGTCTTTGCTCGGGGCATACTTTGCTATTACTTAACCAAACTAGTTTACGAACCCAAGAAATAACCTGACAACCTTTCACCAAAGTCATACTCATAATTTCCTGCCGTTCAGTAACTTCCTTCCTGTTTCAGCTGGTGGCTGCCAGTTAACCCACACACACGTGACCTTGAGTGATTGGCGAGATCCACTCGACCCAGACTCCGAAGCACAGATGATTTTCACGCAGCTTCTTCAGAGTCGTGACGAACTCCGAAAGAAATTCCTGGGAACGAAAGAACTTCAAAAAGATTCTCAAGATTCCAGCGACACGGTAAAGGACCAACAGACGCCTGTAAAGAACGCTCAAACATCTACAGTAACAACTGAAGAAACGGTGGCCACGAAACTGTTGGAAGTGATTGACGAACTCGAGAAAGCCCACGAAGCCATCGACGAGAAGGCGATAATGAAATCATAGAATTATATTAATTACAAAATTAAGGAATTACGCAGAGCATATTTTTATATTTGGATGATTGCAAACGATTATAATGAGGATGATTAACAATTACAAATTAGAAAAAAAGGTTGGTTAGCAAGAAAGCAGCGTGAAGCTACTCGCGTAGAAAATGTTTACTGTATGAACTGCTGTAGGTAGGGTTTTTTTTTACCTGGTTGCTCTGAGGGAGGGAGAGGTGTAGACTTCGCGTTTCCCCTACAAATCTTAGACAGGGTACATTTTTTGACAAAATTTCGAAATCAATATTATTAGAAAAATGGAGGTTTTACATGATTCACTTGTCATACAAACTGTGTTGATGCGGTATTTGGTGCGCGATAGGGGTTAAAAAAAAATGTATACTTTTCACTTACCAGATGGGGGGCGGGGGTTCGTAGGTATCACAGGACCCCTGTTCCCCTTCTGCCAAATGGTAGCCCGCTTAAGCTTTTTTTAATCTTAAAGATGTCGTCATTACCAAACCATGGTAGTAAACGTTAGAGGGCCCGGATTTAAAATCCTGTTTACGGTTTTCTAATAGTCATTTAAGATGTATATTTGTCAATTTAGAGAGTGTGAACGTCAACCGGTTCACCTTTATTTATAATATTTAACAACAGTCGTTCACAAACTTGCTAACGTTAATCCGTTCTAATGACAAACAAACAGTTGATTATAACAAGTCTTTTTAAACCAACGCTTTTCTTTAAAATTTGTTTGACAGCTTTTTTTTCCCTAAATAAATGTACTTTATTCCTTGACACTTACATTAGCTAACTTATTTACAGAGAACAAGAACAACTATAGTTTTATGTATAATACACTTTAAAGACTAGGTTTCTTCCTCGACTGTGATGATGTCTTTCAAAACACAGGAGCTGTGTTGGCTAGACGCCTCATTCGTCTGTAAGAGATACAAAATTCTTATTAAATATACCTTAACCTATAAAAACGTGTAGTGTGACTTACACTGAAAAGGTTCTTCTAGTGGTGCATATATTAAGCTACATTTCAAGTGTCTCAAAACAGCATTTCTCTCTGAGAAACAAAACTTAATCTACTTAATAAAGTTTATGATGAACTTTTCGCATCTTTTTTTGTGGTTGCTGTTATTATATTTTTAAAGGAGTTGGGGTGTAAAGCAAACTAAGACCTCTTTTGCAGTTCCAGAAAATATCCATACTCCCCCCCACAGAAGGGATAGGAATTTCCAGGGAGTAGGGGGTTCTCTAAGACAAAAAAAACTATTAAAGCTTAATTGGAATTTCCAGATGGGTAAGGGGAGTGGGGGTCCTTAGAAAACATCCCTTTTGTGGGGGAGCTATGGATATTTTCTGGAACTACACAATGTGTTCCAATATTTCCATGCATTAAGGAAGTATTTAGCATGAGGAAATCAGTTACTGGCCAGCAAGAAAAGCCCAAAGCAGACAAAAGTACAAACCTGGTATTCCTGTCCTGGTCACGCAGTTTCTTCTCCATCTCAGCGTCGGTCAGTGTCTCGAGGTAAGGACCCCAGTTATCGACATCTGTACCTGATCTAATGGGTGTCTCTATAGTCGGTAATGGCGCTTCACTGAAGGCATATGTTTTTGAATGCCAACTTAGTTGACCACGAATGCTGTACGCAATGGCTGTGGCAAACTCGCCACCGAGCCCCAAATCAGAACACAGGCTGAGGGCAAATTCTTCAGGAGTGTTTAGCGGTTCAGACAAATCCCACTCAAACTGATCCATTAATGAAATGTTACCCACATGGATATTAAGCTGTGTGGATGAAAATTACAACTCTCTAAATAATAAATAAGATGGATAGCCACTCTTTATTTGGTACCAAACAACACCAAAATAGTTTTTCAACAAGATTGTCAACTTTCACAACAGCTGTTTCTTTTATAGCTTTTTATCACAGTACAGCAGGGTGTAGTACAATGTAGGTCTGGGGATAGCCACAATTTCTCCATCTTACTAGTGTGAAACTCAAAAATTTACCCTTGAGAACAACATGTTTTCTAATATTTCAAACCCCTTCTTTTTGGAGTTAAGTCTATTTTGAACAAGGTATTTTCTTACTAGACTCGCAGTTTCAGCTAAAACCAGTTTTGACTGAGTTGGTTTTCAGCTGAAAGGTTGAGACCTACTGTTCAACTTTTGCAGCTCTGCTGTTTTCAGGAACTTGCTGAAAAAGTTGCTAGCCTGGTGCCTGGTCATTAATGAAACCCCTGTGGTAGTTCTGCCAGAGTCAAGAAACTGTGCATGTTGTTTGCTTATTTACAACACGATAATCATGATAATAATCACTGCTCTGATTTTAACTCATTTTGAAAAAGATTGTATCAACAGATGAAGCTGCATTTGCACAGTTTCCCTCAAGATAAGAACACTCAACAGTAACATTTTATGCACCATACCTTGATTATAACCCTCTGATCTGATTGTTTATCCACTGTTATCTCAGAATCTGTGTCAAACTGTTTAATCTGCTGTCTTATAGCCTGGACTACAGCAGGCACAAAAGATGCTGGTGGTAAATCAAGATCATCACACAGCACTTCAGCAAACACTTCTGGCGAGATCAGCGTCTCTAGTGGAAGTAGGATAAAGCAAGAGTCCGTATCTTATGTAGAAGCAATGGTTTATTTAGGGATACCAACTTATTCCTCCCCGGACTACTTACAGTATTTCGAAATGTCTCTTTAAGGCCCTTAGTTCTTAAATCAGTAATGTGGTCTGATTTTCCAGGAACCAAAGAGTACAAAGAAAGCAAAAACAAAAAAACTGGAAGTGAATTAAAATTCTCAGACCCCTGCGGCAAAATCACTCATTTCCAGGTGTTTTAGGACTTTTCAGCTCTCAAAAAGGCAAACACAAAATTCCAGGATGAACTTCCCATGGAACATCAAAATCGTCTACAAAATGATTTAGGCTCACAACAGTTTGGACATTTTCCATACAAGTAAGATTATTATTAAGACATGCAGACAACTGATACATCCCATGTACATGACATTTTTCACCCTGTTGTGGGAGACTGAGCGGCCTATCAAAATGGTTAGTGTGCTGGACTATAAATCAAACAGTTTGGGCTTACCCCTTACAAAGGCCATAGTATTGTTTTATTTAGCAAGATGCTTGACAGTCAAAGTGTCTCTCTCCACCCAACTGTATAAATGGGTACCAGCAAATTTAGTGTTGGGGGTAACCCTGTGATGGATTAGCATCCCATCCAGGAGGGAAAGGGGAGAAGGTAGAAATACTACTTCAATCACTAACAGCCACCTCTCTAAAACAGCCACCTTTTCGGTCCTGATGGACTGTTCAAACATTCACTCTTATTTTAATCTCTCTGCAATGGCCACCTCTTCACAATGGCAATGGTTACTAAAACTCGTCACGATTGCCAAAATAACCTCTTGCCAATGGTCAGTTAATTAACGACTGAAAAACCATGTAAACAAAACCCCACTTTTTATTGTAAAAAGTTAGCGAACTTGATCTGTATTGCATGTTGTTGGTCTCTGTTAAGTTTCTGGTTTATTGGCAAATTTTAATTTATATATGCTAACATAAGCACTCTTTGAAAAAAAATATGCTGCAACCCCCCCCCCCCCCCCAAAAAAAACAGGTGTCATATTACACCCCTACCTCCCCATAATGGCCAGCTCTCTACGGTAGCCACCTTCCTCTGTCCCCAAGGTGGCCGTTGTGGAGAGATTCGACTCTAGTTGCTTATTAATGCTACAGAATTCAGGATAAACTCCAGCAAGATGGGACACATGCCCCAACACAGACTTAACAAGCATCAAAATGCTTGGAAAAAATATTGTTTAAAACAGCGGTGAAAACACCAACCATTCTTGTTCCATGTGAATGTATCTCTGAGTTTCTGCCCATCAATGTCTATATCAAGTCTGATAGGTACCAAGACTTCAGGTTGACTTGCTGCTTCATGGATGGCCGCCATATCATGGTCATCATAGCTGAAAAATTATAGTAATTCGTCAATATAAATGTGGAAAATGTTTGGTAGGTACACTGATGTAATGATTGTATATGGTGGCTGTGCCCCAAGGGCAGATCCAGAATTTTTCTTAGGAGGGGTGGTACACCCCTAAACCCTCCCCCTAGATCTACCTTTGTGCCCGCAGTAAGAACAGAAGTCAAAACCATATTGTCCTGCTGAAACAACATGACTAAGTATTTTTCTTCATAGCTAAAAATCATTAAGACAGTGCTAAAGTTGTTTGGCCTTTCTCAATGCTTAACTCAAGACTTCCAGCTTAAAATTAACAAGAAACAAGATATCTTGGCTCATTGTGTTTGTTCTTAAGCAAGACACTTTTACTTTCACAGTGTGTCTATCCAGAAGCATAAAACAACACCAGTAAAGTGTTGCAGCAACCTGACAGAAAGCTGAGAGGTAACCTGTGGCAAACTACCATCCCATACAAAGTGGGAGGCAAATACACTGAGACGGTTCATACTGTGGACACTGTAGTTATGTTCATGTCGTAGGGAGTAGAGGGCTTGTTTCATGAAGTAGACAGCTGACACTGATTCAAGTACTGAAGGGACAAGCCTCTACAACAGTCTGGGGGTGTGCTCCCCCAGAAAATTTTGAAATTGAGAGGCTCTGAAATGCTATTTTATGCATTCTCTTCCAGAGATAATTATCTCCTAAAAAATCAGTTTCAGAAAAGGTCAAAACCTCAAGAATATTAATGGGTTAACAAAGACTTTTTTCAATTTTTATCCTACAGTGCTAGCGTAATTGAAAACATACACCACACCCTGACCCCATACACTCTCTCTAGCTACAGCCTTTACTGTCCTGAAACAGAGACAGTCAAGGTTCAGTCACATTCCAAAAGACCCGGGTTTCCCTAAATTACAGTTACATCTTGCACACGTTACTTCGTAAATAGTAGGTGGCCCTGACTAGTCACAGGTTGCATAGTAAATGAAGGGGTGCGTGGAACAAAGCCCTAGGTGACTTTGGAAAATGTTGTGTTGAAATACCTCCCAGCAATTTATACAGCTTACTGTGGTCTTCATTATTGTCTGCAAAGAACTAGTACTGTAGTAATAACTAGTTCTTTTGAGACAATAACTAAAACCAGAGTGAACTATGAAAATTGCTGGTAGGTGTTTCAATCCTGGCTACCTCAAAATGTTCCAAAAGTCACTTAGGGCTTTATTTCACGCACGCCTTTAAATATCAGTGACGATAAAGAAAAGACACAGGAAAAAGTCTGAAAGATTTGAACCAAGAGGTTTAAAAGTACCAAGTTAAACATAAAGCACATATGCCAGATCATCTTGATTAGTGTTTTCTAAAGTCAGGATATTGCTAACCAATACAGAAATCTAGGTCAAACTGGCAAAATAGAAATCTGACACTGACCATCCCAGACTGATAAGGACAACTACATTGCAATGTTTTCAAACATGTACAGGTAAGTTGAAAATGTCTGGGTCAGTCAGGAAACAATGAAACCCCAGACCATCTACTGTAGTATTTCCTTGACATATGAAAACCATGATTACTTCCCCAGAACCCAAAATACATAATCCTCCTGGACTGATTGTATTTGTCCTACTGAGCCAGGTTGTTTAAAGGGTGGATAACGCTATCCCCCAGATAAATTGCTATCCAGTGGATAAGTGTTGGCAAAACAAACCACGCTATCCACTGGATGGTGATTTATCCTGTGGATAGCACTATTATCCAAGGGGCTGGTAATTACAATCAATCAATGAGTCATGGTGACACAACCCACTGCAATATAGCCTTGTTCAACAAGCAGCAGCTTTCCAAGCTTCCAGTTGGCCTTATAACACAAAAATCTATAAACCTTTTATAAACATTTTTCCCTTTGCATGCAAGCTTTTAAAATGTCATCCCCAAAAGTTCCACTCTTTGGAGATACATCCACAAAGAGATTTGGTACCTGTCTTCGTCAGTACTCTATAAACAAGAACAATAATTTACCACGTAGGAAAGGTTTTGATCCTTTTCGGTCCTATCCGATTCCTGTTCACTGTTGAGGAGCAGGGCACAGCATCGAGATGAAAAGAGTTACTAGAAAACAACGTTTGTGGTGCCCATGTCGGTTGGCTTCCTCGTTTTGACTTAGAACTCGGGTTCCGCGCCGTTGCCTCGGCTGTCTCCGTAGAAACTTTATACTTTTCATCTTTCCCTTCAAGGATTTCGTCCACTTCATGAGATTTCAGTAACGTGACATTTGTAGCGATGCTGTTGTGTCCTAGACCCAGCTGTACAATTTGCTTTCGTTCATCGAGTGTCGCAAGTCTTCGCCACAACGAAGGGTACTTTTTGTATAAAGAACCCCTGAACATTCGAAGGAAGTTTCCAACTTCGGATCCGATCATGTAGTGTTCTCCATCTCCTAACTGAAAAGAACTCGGTTTTTGACCGTATGTTCTCACCGCCATCTTGCTATTCACCCTTTCTGTCATGTTTACCCACAGTGCTTGGCGAGATCCAACATCGTGCCTAGTCTCTCACGGTGAAACGCTAAAAATATTTTACTGAGTCATATTTTACAACTTCAGGTTCAACTAATGTTCAGGTTTACTTAGGAAAAGGCAAGGAATGAACTTTAATACAAGGTTAATAGATAGACGCTAGGTTTATGAAGCTTCTTGGGGTATCCAATTTGTTTCCAATTGATCTTGTTGGCTTGTCATGATCGTTCGAAGTAAGTCTTAATTTATTACATCATGCTAGATTCATGCTGAGTATAAGCAGGAGGAGAAAAGCGGCATTTAAAGCCACAAGTCTTGTTTACAAACACACTCGGGAATTCAATTGATACCAGTTGTTGAGGTTATGCAAAACTTGCATGATTTTTTTGCTTCATTTGCAAAAAGACGATAGCAAACTGAGGCAGTATTATTTTTTCTAATAGTGTGACGTTCAATTTTTCTTTCTTGGAACGGGAAATGGCAACTGAAGTCGGACGACGATAAATGAAAACAACTTGGGGAAATTTCAAACATACTTAACTGTGATGTGAAGTTTATATGAAATAATTCACGTGTGGTCATCATTTCACTCCTCACGGGAAGATATGAACTCAATTAATTGACCTCGCTCCCAATGTGTGGCTTCATAGCTCAGTTGGTTGAGCATCGCACCGGCATCGCGGAGGTCACGGGTTCGAATCCCGTTGAAGCCCTGATTTTTTTCAGGCTTCTTCTTTCCAATTGCTTAAATTGGAAAATTAACTGCGATGATCATTCTTCACTG
>Ga0126338_10000848_pt1 | contig 18140 bp, 5 predicted proteins | sample OrbCmetagenome_2_FD_92529 | JGI IMG/M metagenome (GOLD analysis project Ga0126338, IMG submission 92529) | Coral microbial communities from Petempiche,Puerto Morelos, Mexico - Orbicella C C metagenome | ecosystem: Host-associated > Invertebrates > Cnidaria > Coral | place: Petempiche,Puerto... | reverse complement strand
TTCGGGGAAACTGCCTGGAATTGGGACACTGACAGCAAAAGCAAGGCAAACAGCCTGTTACATGCAGTATCCAATTTTGAATTTATCATCACCCAGATTACGACGATGAAATGCCTTTCGATACTGAAGCCACTCAGTATCAAGCTGCAAAAGCGAGACATCGATGTCTATGAAGCATACAGCCACATCAGAGATTTAAAAGGTGAGCTACAAGACATCAGGGCAGAAATCGAGAAATATTGCTTGGATTGGTACATCATGGCTACCACCACAGCGAGGAAAGCAAACATCGAGCCATCTATGCCACGCATTGTTGGTCGGGAACAGCACCGAAGCAATGTCGAAGCAAGAACACCGAACGATTACTACAAAAGAGCGCTCACAATTCCTCTGTTGGATCATCTTATTTCTGAGATAGACACATAATTTCAAAATAAAAATGAGCGATAGAAATTTTACACAACGTTTCGATGTCGTCATGACATCATTATCAAGTGACAAGAAAATAACGGTTCAACAGTGTTATCACTTGATAATGATGTCATGACGACATCGAAACGTTGTGTAAAATTTCTATTGCTCATTTTTATTTTGAAATTTTTATCGAAATTTAATCTCATTCGAAGACACATAATTTGATCTCAATAATGATGCTGTGATGTCTTCCCTCCTGTGCCTACTTCCAGCCTTGCTAGTTTCTCGAGAAGGAAACCCTGTACAAGCCGCTTTGCAGTACTATGCAGATGACCCACCATTACCCCAGGTTTTTGATGTGGAACTTTTCCGTTGGCGGCGCAAGTGGCTAAACGCGGATCAAGACCTACCCAGCAGTGCAGTTCAGGCATTAAAAGAATGCAACCATGAATTCTTTCCAAACGTACATAAGTTGTTGCGCATCTTATGCACGTTGCCAATTACCTCTGCAGAATGTGAGCGATCGTTTAGCACATTGCGGTGACTGAAAACTTATCTTGGGTCGACCATGACCAGTGAGCGAGAGTCTGGCCTTGCGCTAATGAACATCCATTACGGTAGGCAAATTGACATTGGTGCAACAATCGACATTTTTGTACGGAAGCATCCACGGCGCCTCCTTTCTGAAATCCTAGCTGAGTGAACGGTAAATCGCAAGTCTACAGCATTTGATGAAGTATGTAATATGTTGAACAACTATTTTATTATCCATTTTTAATTCTATTAAGGTCTATCTCTTCAGGAAGTGAGATTTGCAGTCCCCTCTTAGAAATACTAGCTACGTTTGTCGCTAAAATTATTGGGAATTTGTGCTCAGAATCAAGGAAACGCCATTTCTGAAGACCCAAATTTCAAAAATTATCCGGGGGAGTATGCCCCCGGACCACCCTAGTAAAGAGTGCCTCCGGCGCTCCATTGTCAATCGGGCAAGCAATATACATTAGGAACCCCTCTATGCAAAAAGGCTGGCTACGCCCCTGTTTCTCCATGTTGCGACATCCTGTGTTAATTAATTCAGGCAAACCTTGCAGATGATACGAGACTTAACATTTTAGTACGAGTAGGCCTTTTCAATTCTAGTTTTCAGGCTTCACATTCTCACAACACATACCCATCTCATCCCATGAGCTGCCCTCTCTACCTAAAACCAACATGATGAGCGAGGGCTCTGGAAACATCATTGGTTTGAAAATTGAAAATCGTATTCGTACGCAATCTCGTAGTCTTAGTCCAATCTATAAAGCTCCCTATTGACTCATCAAAATCTAACTCTTAGAAAGTAATGGAAACTGTTTTGAGCGATTTTAAGTCGCGCACGCCTGGCAGGATTAACAAGTCGTGGCTCCCGTAGCCTAGCAGAGCAACGGTGATCTAATCCACAGGTCATGGCTTCGAACTACTCCGAGGTTCAACAATTATTGAGGAACTTCGTATGTATAACTTACGGTCAAACGGATCAGTTCAGAAAATTCAATTTCTCCCAATACTTGATCATTGACCCATCTTTTAGCGACTACGGGGAAGGAACGAAAGAGCTTTTCATTGCTTGAAGGTTTGATTGTAAGTTGTAGTTATTCAAAAATCATGACTCAAGTTTGATTATTTTGTCAAACCTAATACATTTTACAACATTTTACCTTCTCCAACAACTTTTGAAGTCGTTCAACCTCTTTCTGTAGTTCCTTGTTTTTCATACTTTCATGGCGATCACTGAGCTCCTTGGTTTCGTATTTTATTCCATTTGTTGGAAATCCATCGTGCACCTCTTCCAGGTTTCTTTTCTTCATTGCTCTTATCTGAGAACAGAGTGACAAGAAATGAAAACAAAATTTCTGCAAGTGGAAAACCTTGTGCGCAAATTGATACAAATGTAAAACTATATTGATGAGAAAAATTAACGAAAGCTAGGACGAAATCTTGCCGAGATATTAAATTTAGGCTGCTCAACTGGAAAACAAACATTTCAAGGAATCAATGGCTCAGTTTAAAAAATATATATAAACCATGATGATTGCCTGAGGACTATTGAGGTTATTATATGTTTGTTTGTTTGTTTGTTTGTTTTTGTTTCTTTTATGCTTGTTTTTCTTTCGGTAATGTTGCGTGGACGACCCTCACAACAAATGAAAGCCAATCTGATAGCACGGCAATATGAGCCATCATTGGCTTACCCCAAGACTTCTTCTGCCTATCACTTAATAAGATAACCCCATAAAAAAGACTATAAATTTTTTGGTGATCTATAATGAGTTCCAAGGTTGAAAAATTGTCCGAAACATTGAAATTAACGTGTTCGAGAAGAAACCTGCACTGTCAAACTTTCAAAATAACCTTGATTGTAGTTTCGAAGCTTTAGCTTGAGTGTCCACCGGAAAGTTGTATTTGATGAATGTGTTTATTTATCAAAATTGCTATCATTGCTTTAAAACGCATATTTATAAGATCTGGCAATTTATAAGAATCCTATTACATGTGAAAAAATCATACTAATCAACTAGGAGAAAGATTTAAGACAGTTTATACAGTGGCGTTCTTCTATCAAATCCTCAGGTGTTGTTTCCTTAATTGACGTTTACTAACGTCTTAAATAGTGCATTTCGACTTTACTCAGAAAGACAAACATACCTTAGGTACAAAGACAAGGCACAACGTCACAGTGGTACAGAATACAATACAGACGGTTATGACGTAGAACGAGATTTCATACTCTTGCTGTTCACTGTAAATTGCCATAGGAACTCCTATTGTGCAGACAATAAACACATTGTACACAGCCATACCTAGAGAGATAACAAAAAATAAATAAATAGATAAATTAATAAAATAAATGAATAAAGAGGTTCATAATAATGTCGCCTTCGCATAAGCTACCTTGTACCAAAGAGGGATCAAACTGTGGTTTACCAACTGTAGCGATATCACCAAATGCCCCAGCAGATTCAATCTTTTCCTACAGAAACAACATTCAAGCTATAGTAGTCAACGTTCGTAGATTTTCGCAAAAATCACCAGGGAACATTTTTGTGTATCAATTATTTGGTGGCAAGACCTGACGCTCCATGAATATCTTGTTCAAAAGCGTTTTGAAACTTAAATTTCTGTTTGGGTTTTGATTTGGATTTGTATGACGATTTTATTTTCCTGATTTTTGAATCATTATTAGGGCTGGTCTGACTTATTTAATTTTTTTTCAAAAAAAAAAAAACCAATATGGCGAACATTTTGAAATGTGTGACGTCATTTCGACGATCTGTGACGCCATGATTGAGAAGTGCTTATCACTAAAGCAAGCAATTATGTTTGAGTACTATTAGGACTCAATCTCTATCAAACCGGATTTTACAGTTGTCAGAAAGTTAGAGGGATGTGGGGACTTACCGATGTGGTGTGAATCATTCAGTGCTGCTATCTTGACCTTACGGGTCTCCCACGCTAAAAATAATCCAAATACAAGAAGAATTCCCTTGAAACCGTACACCAAAAGAAGCCAAACAGATGAGTTGGTCATTGCACAGTGATATATCATAGGCCGGTAGATAACGTCCGCATGTGGGTCATTAGTCTGTAAAAGAAGCACGTGAATCATTAATAAAGAGGCCCAGGGAGCGCACCACTAAAGAATAGCGTAACTAACTGGTGAGATAAACAAATTTTAAGAGGGGGAGGATGCGCACCCCCTGCACCCTCCCCCTAGTTCCGCCCTTGAGTGGGCCACGTCAACGACAGATGAGGCATCTTGAAAAATGTGGCCAAATTTTAAATCTTTGTTAGCATCTTTTTTTTTTATCCTCGTCAATCGTAAACGTCAGCCTGTTGTTACTTTTCTGCGGTTTCCTTTAAATTGAAAGTAATGTTATAGGTCATAAAAATGACTTTTAAATATATTAGTTACTACAAGATATTTGACATGATGAAAAAAAGCAAGCAGCTTACGGTACCTCGTTGCTTAGAAACTTCTCATCTTTACGCAAAGGATCTACTAAGGACCATATTATGATGATTACAGCGTCAAAAAACAGGAGAACAAAGATCATTCCAAACAAATGATAGTCTTTAATCACCTGCAAATGGAAAAACCAGAGAAAAATTGAACAAAAGCAACTTTTTTGGAAGACTAATTTGTTTTGCTTCTTTTAAAACATAGTATGTCCCAAACTCAAAGCAAGCAAAAATGTCGAATATTCAGTGGCTCGAATAACTTTGACAAGCATAAAGCACGTATGAATCAGAGGAGTATAGGATACACAGTAACGTTTGAATATACTCAGTGACTTTCAAGATTGGTGTGCTGTTCGGGAATACGTCCAGTTTGTGTTTTTGTTCAAAGGGTTACTGATCCTCATCGTTTCAGTCATTTTACTAAGAGCATTACGACACTTCTTACGTAAGCGTTTTGTAATTGATAAGAGTACGTGATATGACGTGATCAGATTGAACTACACATTAAAATGTGATCTACATGCATCAAACACGTCTAGTGAAGTTTCATCCTAAGAATAAACCGAGGAACTTCAATATATACCCTCTCAATCGGTAACACTAGATAGCTTTAGATCATGACTCCAACGTCAACGTTTTTTTCAACCATTTAGAGCAATATAGTCTGAATCTGATTTCAATCACCACGCCTCGGGTGAGTCGGACTTGGCTTACCCGTCTGCGCACTCGGATTTTTCTAGTGATTCTGTGAACGCGCCAAGTCTTTGAAAACATCGATCCAAAAGCGATTGTAAACCCGATATCCAGGGTGAATACTTTAGCCTGAAAAATAAATAAGAGATCATTTTTGAGAATGAACTAGTAGCATCAGTTACATAAAGGTTTGGTAAGTGCCACGGGCGAACATGGGTTAAGCAATTTTATGTTTGCAGCTTTTGCTACTTGCAAGAAATGATTTTTCATTTTTTTCTTTAATTTTGATAGCTAAAAAGAAAACCACTGAAAGACTAAACTACCACTGTTATGGCTAATTTGTTAAAACCACCAACAATGGTGTTTTTTTGGGAAACACAAATGTATTTTGTAAAACTGGATAGTCACCTTACAAATAAAGCTGGTTAGTCTTTCGCCATCCACAGAGAAAAGAATCACTGAGACATACGTTAGAATACAACCAACAATTATTGCATTGTTGATATTAGGACTTGACATCTTAATGCACCTGGGAAATATACAAAAAAAAAAAAGAGAAGTTTGTTTAGCTCGTACCTGCTTTAGGCTGTAGCAGTCTAAAAGATAGTGTAAAAGACTGTTAAAATAATTTGTTTATTTGGGTTTTTTTTTTTTTTTTTTTCAACCGCGAGACCGGAAAGAAAAATCTGAAATTTCATCTGATAAATTCCAAGCTTACGGCGTGCACTGTGGTTCCTACATGCAGAAGATTTGTTTATTTATATTGTTAAATATTATTATATTATTATATTATTCTTATTTCGTCATTCTTTGTACAGCAGCCTGCCACCATTAATAGTTGCTTGTGGACTGCTAACGCTGAAATTTATTTAGAAAAAATGTTGAAGTTATCAGTTTGGTTTATATTTTCATTTTATACAAAGACTACTTTTTCAACTGCGCAGTACTATGTAAACTTCCTCACCTTTCCTTTCTGTTCACAATATTGAAGTGTAAAAATCCAAAGCAGAGCAATATTCCCATGCAAGCCACAACACATATGACGATGAAGTTCCCTTGAGACAGTTGGATTAACTTGTCTTTATAGATAATGTGATCACGAGGTGATATTCCATCTGTATAATGAAGGTGTAATGTAAGACATGCACTAAATGACATAGATAAACTTATCGATATTATAAAGTACGGTCTACGTTTTCACTGGGGTACCCTTTTGAAGTGTCTCTTGACTTCTTCAAAGTCCACATGATCCGTTTTAGAGAGGTGAGCGTATTAAGAAGAGTTTAGTTACAGAAAAATGAATGAAGAACGGTTGGGACCAACCGAACACTTGTCCGTCTTATACATCAGATGTCCGTTAACAATGAGCTGACTGTAATGCCAGGGCCATCTGTATCAATGAAGCTTTCACAATTGTAGATACTGGTTATCACCATGGTAGTCACAATGCAGTGATGCAGATAAAAAGGGAATGGATGAGTGAGTCGTAACAGCCGCATACATAGGTAGATACATAGGTAGTTTTTTACCGTGTAAAGCCGTTTCTGCAGACCACTGTTTGATTGACGAAAGTTTATAGCAAAGAGCGTTTTGATTTGGAAGGTCGTGTAGCAGTTGGTAACACCGACAATGTCAAATGCCAATATGATTCAAACAAAAGAAGTTATACCTCTCCATTGAAAATTCATTTCATTGTAATACGTGAGATTATCCGGTTTTGTGGCATCATGAAAAGCTATAAGGCCTAACTCACTTCCTGAAAGAAATGTATAAACAGAGTCACATATCAAAATTCGGTTGCTAAATTTTGCGAGGTTTTCATGGAAGAGTGCGTTTAGTGGAAGAAATAAACATCATTACGAGATTCCCAAACTTATTAAGAAATGAGGGCCTCCTAGGGTTTTGGGGGAACAAGGGATATTTTTGAAATTAATTTGAGGAACAAGGGAAATCTCTTCTATCATTGGAAGCAATGGCACAGTTACTAATAGGGAACAGGGGAAAAAAAAAAATGAAATTTCGAAGGGATCAAGGGAACATTTTATCCCTCCCTGGGAGGCCCTCAGAAATGTCCTGACTTATAGGTGGACAACAGAAGACCAAGAGAAGAAGACTACGCAGAAAGAATATATCATAAGACAACGTAACCTTTACCTATAAGTTGAAAAACTTCAAACTTTCCTTTTCTGTCTCCATTGCTCTCCAGTTGAACTTCACCCTATAAAAGTTTTATCAGAAAAACATCATTATAGAAAACAACGCATCAGAAAAGTTCTGAACACTAAAATCTAGAATTTAAGGCATGTAAGGTTCATGAATTACTTGATTACATTTCTCCGACTCTATCTTTTGAATCTCACATTACTATTAGCATCTTCTAGCTCAGTCTGCCGGCAAAGGTGTAGGCCGGAGTTTTGAACAGTGATTTATGCTGAACGTCGTAGACAAATTTCGAATAACTGATCTACCGTTTTAAGTTGCATTTATTTGTTTATACATTGTACAACCTCCCTGATGAAAGTGGTATTTAAGAGTGTATCGGGCTTGAGAAGTGAGTTTAGTATCGCAGACAGTTTGTAAGCTTCGGTCGAGCAAAAACATGACGCTGGCGTGTTTCGTGGAAGGAGATTGTAGGCAAGTCTGATTACGAGCGAAGTGGCCCCTCAGGTCGGCACTTATCTCCAGTTTCTGTAGCATGAAGCGACTAGAAATATTTATACTCCCCCCTGGATGGAATGCTAGTCATCGCAGGATTAACCCCAGCAATAAGTTCGCCGGTACTTAACTATACACCTGGGTGGAGAGAGGCACAATGGGATCAAAGTGTCTTGAGCAAGACCATAACACGATGCTCCCAGCCAGGGCTCGAACCCGGATCAGTCGTCGGTCTGAAGTCGAGCGCACTAACGATGAGGGCGTGTAAGTACAAGTATTTTGGTCCCGGATCGAGAGGTTCTGATTGATGTTTTTCTCTCAACAAAAAGATCTTGAGGTAATACGATTACTTCATAAACGTGGATTTTAGTCCAGCAAGGGAGTATTCGCTCTGTAATTCATGAAGCATACTAACCGTTACACCTGGAAATCTCGCGTTAAGCAGACTGTCCTTGATAGTTTCCGTTGCATTATCTTCTCTTACATCCATTATGTTCAATGATCGTGGATTTGACATGTTGATGGAAGAATTCAATGCAATGGCAACTAACCAGGCAGCGTCGAAACCAAAAGGCCCATAGAGAGACTTCCGAACGTCTGTTATATTTGCATATACCTCATAGGCTTTGGAAAACTGTTGAGGAGTCTATTGACAAGGAAAAAGAGAGAAATTTTTGAATACTCTTCTTTACTTTATCAGAAATGTATCTAAAAAAAAAAAAGGCGCCCAATGTATTTATTACAGGAATTGTATGTTACCATGCCAAACATAGTTTGGTAGAACTACACTTTTAGATTTCCTGTAATCAATTGACAACTTTTATCGATGGACTATAGCAAGAATATGTGAACAGAAAGATGTAAACATATCAAATTGAATTCTTAAACTTTGAATTCTTGTATATGAGAATTATCATTTGATTAGAACTCCCACCAGTTGTTGACTGATCAGCTTGGTAATGCAAAGTTTGTTCGTAAATAGCTGAAGATTTTAAAACAGCCCTCCAAAGATCATTTTGAGATCTAGACTTCCTTCTCACTTCCCACATAGTTTTGCGATGTGCGCCTAAATCCTAACTAGTCTAATCTTTCTCATAACGAACGTAATAAAATACAGACACCCATCACTCTCACTTCATCTCTACTTACCAACCCAGATATAGTCGACCTGTTGTCCTTGCTTATATAAAGGTGGTCAATGGAAATGGCATATTCCGCTGCCTCGTTTACTTGTTTTGGAGAACAGTCCAGGGAAGGGTACGTTCGATTCCACCAGCCTCGCGAGTCAGGAGTATGCAATACCCACCCGTATTTACTGCCGTACAAGTTGTGCTTGTGAATCTACTAAAAAGAAATAATTGTCAGGGCATGCTCGATTAATCTTATTTTGGAATAGGAACACGTGTCAATCAAGAGAGGCTGAGGAGTAAGTGCTTCATCCTATGTTGATGTAAATGTGATATCCTCCGATACCTATTCACATGGGTTGCTTTAACAATTCCGGAGTGCTCTCCGTTGAATGTACAATAAGAATTCTGCTCTAGACAGCAAAACATGATGTTTGTAATAGTTCGATATAATCCCCACATCTTCTCCTTACAGAAGGGCCTTTTTCAAAACAAGAAAATTGCGAAGGAAAAAAATGGTTACCAAAAAATGCAGCGAATATAAATGAGAGATGAATAGCGTAGCAGTGTGCGGTTGGGAACAAAATGATGGCAGCTTCCTTGCTTTTTCGTGTCTGTTAAGAGGATTTACATAAAGTTTTGAACAACTAATAAATTTATACTAAAACAATTAGATTATTCGTTCTCGAGTTCTATACGTGAAAGAAATCTTGAGCTCATAATCTAATTATTAAATAAAAACTTGCATAAGCCGATATTTCCTGATCGTTTCGATGTCATATAAGGTCTATTGAGCGAAAATGAAACAGAACATTCAAAGAAATTACTTTACCAGACACATAACACTCGTCGTCAACTGTAGGAAGGCGAACACAATCCTTGCATCAATATCCTGGGAAAAATAGTCATATGTGAACTAATAAATAATTGTTATGGCGCTCAAGGCGATTTGTACGGGTGTTTGTTTCAGTTCATGCTTATTACAGAGAATACTTTATACCTCTAAGTACTAGTTACGTAGACACATTCCATCTAATATTGAAGCCATAATAACTTATAAGTACCACTTTATCAGTTCAGTTATTCGATCTTATCACTCAAAGTGTTCAGTTTGGAAATACAGCGGTTAGCCTGAATGAATACGAGTTGTTGTACATGTACAACAACTTTATTTGCTGTGCACGCTTATCACGCATCGTACATGGCTATCTACGACAGTGGGATTGTACTTTATAACGGTAAAGCATTCTTGCAATTATCTAGATAAATAAAGGGGTGTTACAGTGGGTTTGCACTTAAAAACGTTAATGCATGCTTTCAATTATCTTGATAAATAACGGGGTGTTAGCTGGGATTCACGTGTAAGGACTCTTACTATTAAAGGCTAACTGCTATGGCATTTAATTTATCCCATTCGAAACATTTACTGATTTAAGTCACCTTGATGTGTCCTAGTTGGTTGTCAGCATCATTTCTGTCTCTGAAGCTCCCGTACGACAACACAGTTATATTGTTACTTTCGCATTCCTCCTTAAGGTCAGATGCAGCCTAAGATAATTAAAGACAAAAATGCTCCTAAGTAAATGGTTGAGCCCTGGTTATAATAAGTTGGTAAAAATGCAGTATTGTTTAGATGAGGGTGGTTCTGAAGAGAACCTTTGCTAGTGACTGATCATGACGTTTTGTCAGTGTAAGAGAAAAGTCATCAAAGGGTCAAGCGCAAAAATATATTTTACATATCGTTTTCTTGTCGTAAAACCACCACAGTAACTTAAACACCTTTCTTTGCCCCTTCTAAAACGCAACGAAATCAGATCACTCGTTAGAAAGTAAATCACTCCGTAATAACACCCTATAGTTTTATTGTTCAAAATATATTCATAGTCGCGAAAAAACGAGTGGGCACAAAAATTCTAAGACACAAGATATAAAGAAGTCTGAAAATCGAGACATTGCAATCAACATTCCATTGCAAGTTTTTGCTGTAAAATGTAGTTAAAATTTTGCTCCTAAGTTTTCGTTTGGAAATGATTTTTAAAAAGATAAGATCTTAAAAGAAATTAGTGATATACAGTGAGGTACATATTACTAATTCAAGAATTTCTCGCAGCCTTTGTCCGTTGATTTTAACTGGCGGTCTTACTAAGTTTTAGAGTGTAAGGAAACGCACTCACTCTCGCACATCTTTTAACAACAGAAATCTTAAATTTAAACGGTAATAACATATCGGTACGTTATTCTCATACTAAAAGACTGACTGGTTTTCACAGCGCATAATTATAAATATAAGCGGCACACAGTAAGATGCTGATAATTAGAGCCTTGATAGCGCCGGGAAAATCCGTTGGATCGATATTTTCAAAGAGATTACCTTCAAAGAGACTTCAGTTACAACGTCTGTCTGTTTGTCTGTCTGTCTTTTTGTCTGTCTGTACGTCTGTCTGTCTGTTTGTCTGTCTGTTTGCCTTTTGTTGAGAAAATTTCCTAACAAAAGGTGCTTCTTAGCAGCACTCTACTGCGTCTGCGCGCGTTCTTTATGCTAATACTTATGTTTATGCGCTATGAGCTAGTAACAACTAGCTTTAATACGGTATTTTCAACCATGTTTCATTTAATTACACTCTTTTCAAAACTAATTGCGGGAAACCACACGACCTAAGGCTAGTTTCGTGACTTACCTTGATGTACATATCTCTACTGTAAAATAGTATCGATACTCGCTTCCATTTGAATTTCTTGGCAAGGGCCACAAAGGTAGATTTTGACGCAGATATTGACGAGATAGTGCGGAAGAAGTAAGGGTAGGTCTTCGAATCAGAAAGGTCTCCACTCCCTGCCGACGCTGAAATCTACGTAGCAGACAAAAAATGAAAAAAGAGGTTTCCACAATCGAACTTAGAAAATTTATGGCCTTTCTTGGCAAAAATTCAAATCCTTGAAGAGACAAACACCCGTGTAACAACGCTTCAGATTTTTTTTTTTGTCAGATTTGTTCACCTGTGGCCGTAGTGGTGGGGAATTACTGAAGTAATGTTCAAAAAACGAGCATTGGTGTTTTATCGGATTTAAAACACGAGGCGTAGCCGAGTGTGTTATAACCGCTAAACACATCCGCGAGTTTTCTGAAGAGCTTCAAAAACGTTTGTGGGTTTAACACAATTTAGCCACGTCTTCATCAGATTTAAAGACGCTCACATAAACATTCTTTTTTTTTTTTTTTGTATTTCCTTCATAAATTATTAATGAGTTTTTGAAGTAAGCTTCAATCCTAGCTACTAGTAAAAGTCCTGGGACACTGTACTTTTGTCAACCTATGGTCTTTCCACCTCCCCTTCCCCGCAACACAATGTTGATGCTGATCCATTCAAAGTAGACCCACTATTTGAAGATTGCTTTGATGTGACAGGGGCCTCGGAAAATTGAATAAAATAATGCGTCACCAGTTGGTATTTTGTCAAGTGCACATCCTGTGGACGTTTGGCCAGGATTATTGACATACCGTTATGATCCACGACGCCTTGCGAACCTAGGGATAATATCGTGGGTACGTAAAGGAATACAGGAAGTTCAGTACCTGAATCATTTTCCAGTACTTTGCGGTGTCCGCCACAGAGAGCGCCACGTTTGATCTGCCAGGCCCCAAAACCAATGACGGTCTCCCTTCTCGGATGTAATCATAAAGGATTCTGTTGCCAAGACCAGTCTCTCCCTAAATGAGAAAACAAGTAAAAGCACTTATTCTTTTCCGAACCAGTAAAATTCTCGTTGGCTTACAGACGGTAGCTGCGACCCATCTTGTACTGAACTACAATAGAATCCCGATTCCTTGAACCCTCGATTTTTAAAACGCCCGATAACTCGAATCTAAAGTTGTTTCCCTTCCCTCGTTGTAATTTTACTCCCGATTTTTCCAATCAATTTTCGTCTCACTTGGTGGTTTGAAAAATTGGGTTTCCACCGTAAATTACATTGCTAAAAATTGCTCTTGTATGAAAATGAAACATAAATTATTCCAAAGTCGACCAGCACACACAAAATAACACACTCTTTGGCGGTTCTCATGTTGTCAGACGCCATCTCCAGCTGGGAATACACTTCTGCTTACCATTATTTGCCGAATAAAAATATAATTTCTTCAAATGAAATACCAAACCACATAATGGTACTGATTAGAGGGACTCGAGAACGTTTTTTTTTGGTTAAATCTGTTTAATAGGACTGGTTTAACTCAAACGTAATCTCAAATCAATCGGAATCATTTATTCATCGCATAACCAGCTACTACTCTTCAGGACGGCAGATCTGACGGAAAGCACAGCTGGTTGAATCTAAGTCTATTGAATGATTTACAAGTGGCTAACGAAATCAGTTCCAAATTAAGCAAGTTTGAAAGAAAACATGTTACATAATTTTCTTTGGACCTATCTCACTATACAAATAAGTACGATCACAAAAAATAGCGCAATCTGCCTGAATTTAAAAGATAAAGTAAATTCAAAATTGTATGCGCACACACTCTGTAAATTATGCTAATTACTACGCTCGTGACTCGACCACTTATTGAAGGAGAGAGAGCGAAGTTCAGGCTGTAGTCTATTTTTATCTCGTCCTTTGCCCAGATCCGGTAGATTTTACAACGCGTAAATTTAGAACTACCACACATCACTAAAGCCCCGTCGTCACTAGTCAAGCAGGCATCAGCATAAGCATAAGCGTAAGCATAAGCATAAAAAGTTATGCGCTGGTGAGGACGACCGCGACATAAGCATAAGAGTATCAAAACCTTGCGTTCTTCTTACGCTAGCTTATCATGTTATGTCGCTATTGCGTCCAGTACAAGTAGGAAGATAACACAGTGTGACACCGTGCGGCATGTATATCACACAGCAACGGTTACGCTGGTTCGAATTTTGCTCTATCGCTCCTCGGGTCTTGTCACTCCTGCGTTATGGGCTCTTGTTATAAAATGTAGTTGAGGTGATCAAGATAGTTCTCACCTTTGTGTCATTTGCCAACAATCTCAGTTCATGAAATGGTAAAACATCAGAGCTGTTGTTGATGTACTCAAAAGCCATTTGCATTGCAACAGTGATGCCTGCCCCCCACCAGGAACGCTTCCCCGTGAGAGGGGCCATTGAGCCGATGTATAGGGGTACTTTGGTAGAGGGCTGTGCTTGGGCAAGGGGTAGGAACCAGAATGGAAGGAGTTGCCACAGAATCATGTTAAGAAACCCTGAATTTAAAATTGAAAACAGTAAGTGAAATCGCCACCTGCGTGTAGCTAATTACAGTAAAATACCAAGTGCACTTAAATACAAAGTTCTGTGTTTCTCGTGCTAAGGATTTTACACGAGTTTCTACTTACACGGAGTTCATACGACTTTTCCAAAGAAGCTTCACGCAGCGAGGAAAGTCTACCTAAACTAAATCAGACACAAGAACTAAAAAACCCTTTATATATGAAGCGAAATATCAAGAGTGCATTAAATTCAAATGTAACATTACCTCGTGTGATGGCCTTCAGTAACACCTATTTGTAACACCTCGATTCTCTTTAAAAGCACAAACACAATTTTAAACTCATGACTGGTGTTCTTTCGCACTTATCGATATGTGAGTCTTGTAGATTCTGAAGGTTATGTAATAATATGTTTTAAGTGCTGTGTTTTTGTCAATGTGTCCGATAGATTTGCATTTTATCCAGACATTTCCATGACATAGATATAATATAATATGTCATTTTTGTTTACTAACAATCAGCTATGCATCGCCAAAATTAGTTCTTAAGCTGTCTGGCCGCTGAAAGGTATACTAATTAAAGTATCTATTACGGAGTTAATATAACATCGCTGAAACTTGCCAAAGGAAAATTTCCTTTCGACCCCAATTTAATTACGTTCTTCCTTATTTTAATACCCTTTCAAAAAAATAATTTCACTGACGTAAAGAGTATCATATGTAGGGCGATGTGTTCATTACCCTGGAAACAATATCCAACTGCCGAGAGCAAGAGTTATTCTTTTTTCCCATTTCTTTTTGTCGCCCTACGTCAGTGATTAATATGCCCCAAAAGTGTGTCTAGGTCACCACTTGCTTGGAAAACTTCCTGTAATATTAGATAATAATTAAAATGAAATGAAAATTTCAGCTGTTATTAATATGATTTAAAAAGAGCAGTAATATTATTTTTATCTCTTCGCGTAAAAATGATTTTATTCATTTTCATGTATTATTTACGTTTATATACTTACACTTTTTTAAGAATATTTTTTCCGGCCCAGGCTGAATATTTTTTTTTCTGCCAATTTTAGGCTAAAAATATTATTCTAAATATTCTTAGATTAGTTGAAGGAACACAAAGTAAACTTTGCAGACACAACTTCAGATCATGATCTGTTCTATCATCACGTTGATGGCGTTGAAGTAATTTTGGATTGCAACAACGCATGACTTCTTGCAAAAATGCTATTTTAGCTTTAAACATACGGCTAGAACTGATTTTGTTGCTTTTAGGCTAGTTTTTTTTAGACTAGTTTTTATTTTTATTTTTATTTTTTATTTTTTACAACTAGCGGGACTTCAAACGCAATGTTTGACGAGTTAGCTGAAAGGTCTCTGACGAGTCCCTTGGCAGGGACGAAACACACGTATGTAAGGCTAACCATCCTAAAATTCTCACACTTTTTTCAATTGTACTGTATTTACCAATTTTTATCACAAAAAATTATATTCTTTTCAAAATATAAGCCTTGCGTTTATTCTTAAATATTCTTAAAATTTCGCAAATTTCATCCTCGACATTCTTGTTAAATATTTTCTCATAAAGAAAAAAGAGTGTATCTGTTCCTCGTAAGGCTATGACGATTGCCGAGGACAAGATCTTACTTCTCTTGTTTTACGTTATTTCTAAATATAGAGCTGAAAATATGTTTAGCGCCATGTAGCTATTTGTGGCCTAGCTTTTACCCTCCTCCACGATATGCATTAATTTCTTATTTCCTTGCATGAATACTGCCAAATTTTGTGCAAGTAATTAAAATGTTGCAGCCAGGAATATCATGAAACACAAGTTCTAATTTAATTTTTTTTTTTACGAATAAACAAGGTAAGGAGCGATTTAGGGTTGGTTGAAACCCTTTACCGTAACTCTATGGAAACGGAAAAACTGTTGTAAATGATTCTTTCTAAAAAAGAAATATGAAACCTTCGATCTTTGTTTTCATATAGCTCTTGAATTGGCTGGCACTCGTGATGGTTTGAACGAACTTGAAATATCTGTGGAAACACTTGTCTACAGTTTTTGTTGGGACCAAATGTTTTCTTGTTTCCCTGACATCTTCTCATGTTTATCACTAGAACTCATTCATGGAACAAAGACAACGGATGTTTTTTTTTTTTTTTTGTTCATTTTAATAGATCGCGTACTCCATACTGAAGAAATGAGTCACTTTTAACTTTGCCATGTATATATCACTTATTTTTAAACTGTCTATTAAAGATGCACTGAAAAAGATTTCGAGTTTCGCCTGAGCCAATTTCACTCCTAGGCTTAGCAGTCAGTTATGGAGAGTGCTCAGCGACTATCACCCGGTAGCAAGTTGACATTTCTCGGCATGTGTGAACTGAAGCGTTCAAAACGTTTGAGATTTTCGCTAGAGTAAGCTCGAGCCAGTTGCTTAGTTGAAATGCAGTGCATAGTGTTAATTGAAGTGCGATCTTACGGGCTTACAGTATTTCAGAGTCAATTGAATTCTGAGGTGGGAACATATGGAAAAAAGCCGTTTGTTTCATCAGGTACTTTTTTATCACCTCAGCTTCAAGTCTTTATAACGCCATAGCAAGTAGCAGTTCAAGTAAATGATAGTTTTATGTGACTCTCCTCATGTGCTTGCCATACATGGCTTGCGTGCGATTTTATTATCATCAAAGTCACGTGAAACAGCCAGCTGCGACGGAAAGATCAAAAAGCTCAAAGCTACAAAAAAGTTTGCCCAATATAATAAACGAAACATACATTGTCCAGAAAAGCAAAATTAGCTGCGATGTTTGCTCAGTCAAACTTTTCGTGATTTGTACAAACTTGAGGAAATACAAACGGCAAGAAAAATGATTTAGAAGCTTCTCAAATATGAGCAATGACCAATTGCATGGTAAAATGGAGCCTCTGTGCTGGGAAAGCCTTCTGTACGATTTTCCAAGGAGCCGCCTGCGGTTTTGAAACCACCGTTACACAAGAATGACAATTATCTACTTCTAGATATTTTGTTTTGCTTTTTTTTTTGTTTTTGTTTTGTTTTGTTTTGTTTTATTTCGTCTTCTTTTCTTTTCTTTTTGCTTTTTTTGTCACTCGACGAGTACATTATCTGACTTTCAAACTTAGCATAAAAAAAAATCAGTCAAATAAATTTACACTCTGTTGTTCACTACCGTTCATCGACGAGCTATTTTAGACCTCAGGGAAACCATTGGTTGTAAATGGTAAATCTGTGACTACAACACGGGCGCCAGTATATGCCAAAGGAGAAAAGTTTTAAGTATATAAAGGGCAACAATATGCCGTCTCCATGTACCTCTTTCCTCGCGGAGTTTCGCCCCTCAGTCAGACTTCGTCTTCTGTATGTGATACGAGATCGCAAAACTTGAAATTTTGTCTGGCTATGAAAGTAAAGTCTTCCTTTAGTATAGCTGCTAAACCTGCAAGGAATAAATTTGCCAGAAAATTATAATTTCCTGAGAGACAAATTAATGTTTTGTTTATACTAGGACACCGCGATGTGTCATTCTCACGTCACGTATTAAAAGACCAAAAAAAAAAAAATCCATTTTCGATTTCCCAACACCGAACCGTCACAAAGCGGCACGAAAAGAAATCACAAAATAAAGGATATTTTGCTGTGTCGTAAATAAATAGACTTTTTTTATATAAAAGTGAAATGATTTTAAAAAAAGGGGACCGAAAGGTGTTTGATTTGTGTAAATAGGCGAATGATATTTCGCTTTTTCTTGACAGATAAAAAAACCTCAACCTTTGATTATCCGGGGGAGTCTTTTACGTCTTTTGCCAATTTTAGGTTTTTAATGACAGAAACGAGGGTTCTTTGCGTTTTCTTTCCTGTTTTATATTATCGTAAATTTCTTTGTTATTCACCATTTTTTTTTTTTTTTTTATTTGAAATGGTTTTTGTTTTTTAATTTTTTAATCTCATTAATTGGGAAGAATAAAGAAATATTGATTAGTTTCTTTTTGTTTGG
>Ga0126338_10000847_pt1 | contig 18145 bp, 6 predicted proteins | sample OrbCmetagenome_2_FD_92529 | JGI IMG/M metagenome (GOLD analysis project Ga0126338, IMG submission 92529) | Coral microbial communities from Petempiche,Puerto Morelos, Mexico - Orbicella C C metagenome | ecosystem: Host-associated > Invertebrates > Cnidaria > Coral | place: Petempiche,Puerto... | reverse complement strand
GCACCAGTTGAGCATTCATCAGTATCTATAATTGACACCAAATTCAGTACAATTGTTAATTTCTTGAAATATGAAGCAACCCAAAGGCGCGGCGGGTGTGTATAACAAGAAAATACAAGTCACAAGTGGGACATTCCTTGGGATACCACTTAAGAGAGTGGCGCAACTAGTATTAAACGATAAAAAGATAATCTTACCTTTATCGCTGAAACGTTTTGGGTTTCTTGACGGCCATTTTGAATTTTAAATGCCGTTAAATTGGGGGAGGTCTGGGACCGAGAATTTGTGGCGTTCTAAGTTCGGAAGAGGTTCAGAAAGTCTCCGAAAATCCGATTACGGTTTACGGGGATTTTCTGGTTCCAGACTTCGCATAAAAAATTTACCTTCACTGCATGTCCGTCCTTGAAAGCCAGGATCCGTACAGAAACAGGAATGTCCTTGGCTATCGGGAAAACAGGTTTTGTTGTCGGGGCATGGAGGTTTGCACAAGTCCTATCCAAATCAAAGGTAACGATATATTCTATAAACTCGAGTAACCAAATTTCAATAGAAACTAAAGGCTAGAGTGCTCCATGGTGTGAATCTCTGAAAGAAATAATCTATAATACCATAAGTAGTTTTCATTTCGTAATTTTTCTCCAAAGTGAGTAACGTTGTGACATCTTGGACATTCTAATAGGCCATTTTACAGTTGTGTGCTTAGGTACCTGGCCATGACTGCCAGCGAGGCGGGAGGTGACCTCTCTGCTTTTTTCATTTGAATACCAACTAGTGAGCATAAGAACAACTTGATTTACACAACAAAAGCAGTAAGGTCTGTGTCAAGACAAGGTCACCTGCAGCCTCGCTGCCATTCAAAGGCCAGATCACCAAGCAGACATCTGTAAAATGGTCTATTTGCATCACATGGCTACATAAATATGCAATACCGAATTTTAGAGACGATAAATAACAATACTGAATTCTAAACGAAATTTCGATGAGCTTGGTTTGTTTTATTTCATAGGCCGGTACTTAGGGGCTACTTATTGTTCACTAAAGGCTAACGAACTCACCACAGACGGACAGTAAATGAAATTGGAACGCGGGATAAGATGATCCGGATGAAAAATATGACGAGAACTGCTTAATTCGCAGACACGCCCTTGTTCAGTCGGTGGACCAAGGTTGTACGATTTGCAAGCAACGTGAAAATAGCACTCCAGTTGACAGTCGTCTTCGCTTTGTACAGTTGAGACCTTGATGATGCTCGTATTAAAAACTCTATCTGGATAAACATCTCTGAACTGAAGAGTTCGACAGCGATCTGTCAAGCAAAAGATATAAGGACCATATTCTGGAAAAGAAGTTTACGGTTACTGGCCTTACTACTGCGGTTAATTAGACGACTTTTATGTCATTTAGATTCATTGTTTTCAACAACTAAAAACTTTCTACCTACCGCAAGACATCCTGTGTATCCTATTCTCGGCAAGTATGAACGGTTTTTGAACAGGTATTTAAAGTAACCCTCTGACAAACTTAGATCTTGACCGTTTCTCCCTTTCTTCGCTTGCAATTTGGTTAAGTTAGCGATATACATTCTTGGTGACCTCAATTTACTCGTCCATTTTGTAACAGAAATTGCCTCAATCAATTAAGCGATTAACACTGAAGCCCCAGCGATGGCTCCAAAATTTCTGCGATAACAAGAACACGAGTTCTAGTTTTTAACTGAAATTGTTGCCTTCCTGAATAGCTAACTATTTTCTCATAGAAGTGCAGGCTCCCAACGTCAACAAATCCTCTTGACGTGTTGTTGAAAATATTCAAGTTCAATTACTTTGTACCGAAGCAAACTTCACAAATATTACTTCACTTTTGTTAGAAATGTGAATACTTTTCGAACACAACCAAAACTTCCTATCTTACCTCTTATAATTAATTCATCCTTTGCAGTTAACTAGCGGTACCTATTTAAATTGCTAACTGTGTAATAGAAACCCCTTCTCATTCTTCTAGCATGCGATGAGCCAAAACGAGTTTATACGAAAAGCCAGAAGAATTATATAGACAAGTAATGTAAAAGCGCGAATGACCTTCATATATCCACTTGTAAAAGGCAGGTAATATCATGAAAAAATAAAACTCATAAAGGTATCGTTTCGAAAAAAAACAAACAAGCAAACAACGCCAAAAGCAAAATTTCAAATTTTTGACGTTGAAATACTTACGAGAAACAAAATCTCAGTAATTTTTTCAATTACCGCTTACGCTGACTACCTAGTTCAGAAGCTACAGATAGGTTAGATTACCTTCTGTGGAGACAAAATGAAAGAAGCACAGCCAAAAGCAAAGGCAACTGATTCCACTGTGAATATAAACTCTGCCTTCCATCGATGTAGCGAAATGATTTGAGCCAATCTGATCAAAGTTGTCGCAGTAGCCGTTAACAGTCCTTCAGCACTAAGGTTTCATCGCTATTAGTACTATTTTGATGACACTAAGTCATTTAAGCTCTTAAGTCGGGTTACTTAGCCTTAGAATGGAACTACAATTAACTCCGTTGCGAAGTCATTATCAGTAACGTGTTTTTTTAATTTCAAAAATGGTCTCATTGGACAAATGAAAACTAATAGATACTAGACCCATTAAAAGTTAATCGTCTCCGTTTTGTGTTTGATGAATTATATATGGTACATTAATTAATTACGATAGTTTGAATGAACTTTTTAACTAAGCTAGTGTTGTTAATGATGAGGAAGACATCGATCTTGCACCCTTTATTCTTAGGCATTAAAAAGACAAACGTTACCGACCACATAAAGGTATAGAATGAACAAAATCTATCAAAAATTGCCCATTTCCGAGTTGCCTTTTGCCTCTGTGTGAAACCATTCATATGAAAATGTGTTCCTCCTACGGGTTTTTGCATGGAAATCAGACTCATTTTCATATGAGGGGTTTGGCGCGAAGACTTGTTTTCATACAGAGGCAAAAAGTAACTCGGAAATGGGCTATTAAAATCCACACAGTTTAAACAACTACAAATACAGTCATAAAAAATTTAAGTGGAAAGTGTTACATGTAAAGGATAAATTCAAGTTGATATCACGGTTTAAAACTCCGTTCAAATGCTGTGAATAAAAGAAACATGCTTTGTTAATTTTTCTATTGTTTCTAGAATGTTAAACAACTCATCTGTTGTACAATCAAGATGAGCCCAAATTATGTGCTTCTGACAGGTGGAAACCTTAATGAAATCATTATTGTTTTGAATACTGTCTTTATATCTTCAGAAGAGTGCCTCTCCGTGTCATGGGTAGGTGGCCAAACAGGATGCTAGGACTTTTCGTAATATTTCACACAAATCAGTATACGAAATACTTCGCTGTAAGTCGTCTTTCCAGCATCTCTTCAGTGCTCAGAAATGTTACTTTCTCTTAATTGTGTTTGCCTCTATGCAGCTGTCACATTTATGCAAACAGGACACAATTTTGCATGGGACAAATTAAAACTGATAAGAAAACATTTGGAAATACAATTGATTACAAAAAGAAGTGAAAGTAAACTCCGACATTTCGAAGTCATAATGACTCCATTATTAAGAAACGAAAAGAAAATAACACTCGAGATGTTGGTTTATAGTGCGAAAGGTGTTAGAATATATTAAAGTGTTTGGTACTGTCCAAACCTCGGGCCGATATTCTTCTAGTGCGGCTCTCCCGCGTAGTTAATGAGATATATGAATTGATATCAAGCTTTCGGACTTGTTATACCCTTACAGATTCTCCTTACAATAACTCAAAATGATGAGAATTTAGAAAATAATCAACTAGGTCGCGTTTGTCTTATTCATCTATCATTGAAGTCTCGGAAGTAGTGATAAATATTTCGACCGGGACTGACGGTTTAAATTGAAGCTGTTAATAAAGGTGGGCTGTACTCTGCTCAAGTTTGATCACAGTCGAAAGCGACGTTATAATTTATTTGTAAAACATAAAATAGTTACAGCCGGTTTAGAAGTAGCATTTTAATTTTACATATTGTCGAGTTTGAAGTTGAGTGATTTAAAAACAAGAAAATGTGAATCTGATGCAGGAAGTAAAACTAGCAGGCTGGAGTTGCAGTTAGCTGTTTTAAGTGAGCAATTTGTTTGTGCTCACATTCTAAAAATCAGAGAACTGGACTCGGGCGGCGTTTGGCTCCGTTTTCCTTAACGACTAGCCCGGAGCATTAAATTGCGTTTAGTCTCCGTTTTCGACCACTTTGCGTTCACCAAGCGTGAGGCTTAAACACGTGAAGGCTGAGGATGAGTAACGACCCTCGTCTCACTATCATAGACTATCTTCAATTATCATTCACTTTGAGCTTGTTCAAATTCTTCATGATAGTCCACGATAGTTTTCCCGTTTGACCACACAATGTGACACTTGATGATGGTAAGGGCAGAATCAACTATCATGGACTATCATGCGCCTTTTAACCACGGCTTTAGGTGCCTAGGCTTCGTCCAATTAAATAATACAATGGACTGTCCCTCTAGACTACAAAACAGTCATTTTTCGCGTTTCGTTGGGCGCTCTCCGCAGTTTGACAAACCGTTTTGACACTCACTCTATAGCTTCAGCTCGAAGACTGCGCACGTTCGCAAAAAAATACGGCTGCTTTGCAGTCTACTCCCAACAGAGTTCACATCGTACAGCGGTAAGAAAAAACAAACATAACATGACTGCGGTAGTGATTTATTTCAATTGCCGTTTCCGTTCTTATCTAGTGTAGTCGATTGTAGTAGAACTTTTCTACCATATACTTTCAACCCTCCTGGCAAGCGATACACAGTTCTTAATAAACTCACAAGTCTTGACTGATTAATTAACAACGCTTACTTCCCTGTGTAACGCAGGCCTAGGTTTTGAGATAACGAATTAACAGTGCGTAACTGCAGGCCTAACCATAACTCTTTGTCTACAGCCCCAGCATCAGTCTTCACTGCTACAAATTTGGTTACCACGAACACTTGCGCCCTTCGTAACACAGCTATAAAACACAACTTGCCTTTTGCTCCGAAGAATGCCAAGGTTCAAAAAAGAAAACTTCTTTAAAAGACTAACTATGCAGAATAAGACTAGAAACGAACAGTACCTCCTGAAAGCACTTCTCGATTTCGTTAGCTCCATTCGAACGGTCATACATTAGGGGTTAAAAGACCTTACAATCCCTGTTCAAGAGTCTACTGGCAACAATCTCGTAATCGCAACTGTAAGTAGCATTGTGCAGAAAGACTAAGAAGAAAATATTTCTGCCCACGACCGTCACTGCTGAACAGGTTGGGTCAAGCTCCAGAGTGGAAGTTCCACGTAACATTTTGAGGAATTACGATTGATTATTACCCGACTAAGTTAGTTCAGAGTTCAAATATAACTAAAATCAACCAACCAGATTGCCCTATTGCCGGTCCAATATTCTCTAAGTATTGGACCGTGCAATGCCCCAAATGATCCTATAAAATAATTCTTAAAGATTTTCTGGTAGTTTTATGGCTTATGTTTCTGGAAGAACTTGCTTTGACATAAAAGATTCCGTGATCGTGGCATTTTTTTCCTAAACATTTCCAGTCGTGTAATAAGTTTCTTATTAACAGGTTTGCTCGGGACCGTACTGGGAGAAAGTCAGCCCTCGGTCTTCTTTTGTACGGACCTCGGTCCGTACTGTAAAGACCGAGGGTCAATATTCTCCCAGTACGGACCTCATGCTTAGTTAAAAAGATATATGTGCACGGTGTCTAATTACAAGCACCATTCATTTATTCGATTTTCGCCATTCTAGATTCAATCTTGAATACTGTACCTACCAAAAGTTCAGGTTTAAGGTTAAGTAAGAACTGACTTGAGAAGTTTGCTTATACAAGTCAAACAGGAAGACAAAAAAGGAAAAAAAAAAAAGGAAAAAACCAACAAAGAAAGCAAAAGAAAATTTGAAAACGTTTGACTCATAAATCTGTGCAAGTTCTGAACTTGTCCACCGAAACACAGCTCTTGCTCTCACAAAGATCGAAGGTCCATCAGGTTAGCTTGAAAAAGCACCTTCATTTAACGATTTTCAACTTCAATACGAAAAACCTCCTCTGCTCCAGGCGAATCGCGCGGATGGGTGGTCAAACACTAAGATGACCGATTCCGCCCGCGGCAGAGTACCTTTAAGAAATTCTAAGTTTGGCCCGCTGTTCTCTCGGGTCTACTTCCTCTGCGTGTCTTTGTCAAAATAGTCTCTTGTCTGAGGAAATCTATCTGGACGGTAGTCGGTGTCTTTTTCCAGTCTTGTCTTGACTTCTTTCTTAATCTCTCGGCGGTACGCTCCGTGGAGTTTACGATTTCCCTTGGCGGCTTTGGAAAGATCTGCAAAGGGATGAGATAAAAAGGATCAATTCTATATCAGGAACCTGTTCTATATTCATTAATTAACTGCTGCAGATAGTGACAAAGCAAACAAACGCTTTAAACTACAAAGAAAATCCAAAGCAAGGGAAAGACAGACAATAATGAATCCCACAATGGAAAGGAGACCTAGAGTGTATTCCATTGATTGGAAAATGTTTCAAGACCTATTGATCGGGTACCACTTTTTTGTTCTAACCACATTTTGACGTCATCTGTGATCAATAGTGAGCTAAGGCAAACCCCGACGGCAACGGCAACAACAACGCCACCAAACAAAAGGGTTAATGAGTAAAACAATGGCTACGCACGTGTGTTGTAAGTCTTTGTACATTACTTTGCCGTCCTCTGCACATGCAGCAACAACGTTAAATGTCTATTAACCTCTGCGTATTTTGAAGAACGCGAACGACGGTGACTAATTTTTCGTATAGTCATTTAGAATTGAACGCTGGCGTTACACATTTAGCTTGAGCAAGTTCTGAGACGAATAGTCGCACTGAACAGATCTAAACAATTGCAAAATTTGCATGCAGGTAAAATATAAATTTATTTCTTACTAGGCATAGTCCTCAGGGTCGGTCGTCATTGCTTAAGCTTTCTAATTACCGAACAGACGCACGGCAACATGGAATCTATCTGTTAAGCTGTGGTTGTTGATGTTTTTTTTAGTAAGCTAACCTTCCAGACTGGTGAGAGGCGTGGCTCCGGTGGCGGCAGCGGCATGCTTCAGTGCGTCACCAATGCTGTCTTCACTTGGGGTAATGCCTCGCTGATCTACGATCTAAACAAGTGATCAACTGGTCAGTACTTACATAAAGTAGCCCTCCCATGCAAGATGACATGAGGTTAAATGAGTTTAAACGGCGAAAATAAGCCTAGGAATTATTTTGAATGTTTACTAAGACAAGGTCGAAAGAATTTTCCGAGAAAGATAAGGAATTTTCAACTTGTGTTACCAGAAACTCACAAGGGATTCGGTTTACACATGTGAGCATGTGAGCTTAAGGCTACGATTACTTGAATATCACAACGCATACCTTACGCCTCTTGGGTGGTAGTCCATTGATATAAGCATCACTGAAAGGTGCCTGGGGTGGCACTCTCCTCTGCCGTACAATATCTGTTGTGATAACAGGGATCCATTCCTACAAAGAAGACAAAAATGTTCCCTCCCTGTAAACATACCGACATCAATCGAGACTTGTGCACGAAGTAACGATACGATCTAAGATCACTCTATGAATGAAACTAAATCGCCAAAACTACATACCTCGGGCATGATGGACTTCCACTCTTCATCCCTGTCTTCATCCTCCATAGCCTCCTCCCCATCCGGACACTCTGTCTGCAGCCTGTCTGAATCAGTGCCTGCTGTAATGGATCCGGGGGGAGTAGTAAACGTCTCCGAGTCATCAGAGCCATGACTGTCCATTTCGTCGTCTACAGCCTGATGTATCAATGCAACTGTTAGCGTGTTTGAACAGTCAGGGGACGTCTGGTAAACTTAATCAGGCAGAGGGTGAATATAAGACGTTAACCTGACGCCTAAGCTGCCTCAAGACGTTCAAAGCACAAAACAGTTTCCTTACCCCATCCACCTTCTCATCGACTGCAGGGATTTCCTCAGCCATGGGTCTCGAAGGAGCTTGTGGCTCTGAAGAGGCTTGAGGCCGTGAAGGAGGTTCAGGTTGTGAAGGCGGCTGGGGCGGCTGAGCGCGTATCATAAAGCGCTGTAGTCGTGGTTCGCAGTAAGCTCTGCTGTAGTACATCTGTCGAATGTTCCTGAGTAGCAGCTGGACGAACACTTCTCGTGACTGTTCATTCATGTCCGCTGTTAAGCTTGACTGTGGCTGCAAGTTCACCATAACGGAAATCGTTGACCATTTGAGTTCTAAAATCTCCTACTTATTGCCGCACATTTGTTTCAATGTTGGCTCTGAGAATTTGGTGAGATCAAAATAGTGAAATAATACACCTTGCGTTACTTGTCAAAGCATTCAAGTACTGGTACATGAAAATATTTTGCCGGTTTTTGATAATGAAAGGGCGAGAAAGGGGTGTTTTCACGCATTCATCAGCTTTTCAATCAAACGATCGTATATTTCTCACACTTCTCGCGTTTAACCTAGTAATCTGTAGTTTTTCACATCGGCCTTTTACATCCCACAGTGGCCAAGCAGGGATTAATCTCAGGAGAACAGGGATAGCGTAGCGGTGAGGGCGCTCGCCTTCCACAAGCGTGGCTCGAGTTTAATTCCGGACTGGTCCTATATGTGGATTAAGTCTGTTGTTGATTTTCGTCCCTGCTCCGAAGGCTTCTCTATGGGTACTCCAGAAAAACAAACAATTCCAAATTCCATGTCGTCCTTGATAGGGGACCCGCATGAAAACAAGCTAGGACCTCTCTAAATATTGCTATTTATTCTATTAATTCCAGCTTACCAATCTATTCCTGATAACTTGCTCCACTCCATCCATTCCATCCCTGTAGCTGAACACCAGCAGTGTAAAGAATTCTGCCGCTATGTCTTTCATGTGGCCTTGAAAGTACTCTGCAAACCTCGGTTCGTCTTCTGTTAACAGTAGAAACGATTGCAATTAACAAACTTCACACTTCCAGCAGTGACTGCTATTAGCACAACATTCCAATGACACTACACTGTAGAGCAACGGTACGAACAAAATCAACAAGTGGTGTAAGTGGAGCAGTTTCTGTTTGAGCGAAATGAATTCAAAGTGAACGAGCGATCACTAAGATATGAACTAAACGCTACAGTTACCAGAAGTACGAGTAAAAGAAACAAAGGGATAGATATCTACCCACTCTTCAGGTGTTCTGCGGTTTAAGTAGTTATAAAGAAACCTCAAAGAAAAATGTTAAGATCCAGCGGGATTGGCATCACCATCTTTTCCAGCCATGCATGAAATAATGAAGAAGTACGGGAGGCGATCTGCTACATTGTAGCTCCTGGGGCTCTCTGGTAATACAGCCCCCTAACTGCTTCGAATGACAACTTGTAATCAGAGACAGTATTTTTGGTTTTTGTATACAGATGGTTGTTGCATAAGTAGACTGTTCACAGTCCCCTATTTTTCCGTGAGATCGTAGATGTCGATCGTTGAGCTCGACGGGCCGCCATCTTGGTCTCTTGATGCGAGCGAAACTGGGGAGAGTACAAAATGCCCGTGGGTAGGGGTGGTGGCATTTTGTACTCTCCCCAGTTTCGCTCGCATCAAGAGACCAAGATGGCGGCCCATCGAACTCAACGATCGACATCTACGATCTCACGGAAAAATAGGGGACTGTGAACAGTCTATTGCATACGCTGTACATTAAACCGCTATAGGCAGTCCTTTTTACACAAACTCCTTCTGTGGTCCGCGTAGTGAGCGCGTATTAAGTTCAATGTACCAAACCAGTCTGTAGCTATATTACAGAGTGACGCTACCCCATTTTATGCATGGTGGTAATCTGCTTACCTGAATGTAAAACCAAGCTTATGGCATTTCCAATGTAATGCTCCAGGAAACTTTGTGCTGATTCAACAATATCAATGTCATCTTTTGTGGGAGCAACTCTCTAAAGATCGGAAAAAAAATTAATAATATGTTACAGGTAATTTTTGACTGGCAAGAACGATTAAATAATTACCACAGCAATACATGGATTGCTTCCGTTTTCAGTTGTTATCCTACAGTCTTCAGGATTGGGGTTTAAGTGTGGTGTTTGATCCACTGATAGCTTGCTGGCAGTGGACATATTAGCTCAATCACTTACCAGGGAATCGGCAACACCAGCCACAATCTCTTTAGTCAATTCCTTTGCTGCTTCCTGCATGGATTTACAAGGAGGGCAAGCAACAGTAAATCAGTAAAGAACAACGATCACCAACTGATACTAGTGTAGTTAAGTTCCACGTTGTCAAGAGCGAATATTCCAATCCTACTCCCACATGTGATCAACCCCTCATTTCTCCATAATGTAAATACATTGTCAAAGAATCGTGTAATGAGAACATGGAAATAATCAACTCATCAGAATGGAATTGAAACAAGTAAAGGGAATTACATGGCATTGTTTAAGTTAGAGAGCGTAGAAGAACGAACAAAACCAGTCCTTGTTGAATACATGTACATGTCACAGGTGATAAGTCGGCAATGTCAGTTCAGTTCAATGGTTAAGAAGCGAGGGGAAAAGGACGCTTGCTATACAATAATAGTGAAACACATTTTGACAGGAAAATAAACTGCAGGCACCGCTATCCCTAGTAACTTCAGCTATCATTGCGAAGCCCTTAATACAATAATACAATAATTAAGAATGGACTGCATACTCAAGGCTAGAAAAGTGTAGAATCTTACACTGATGTTCTGGTGTGTGGCTTCTTTTCCACGCAAAAGGTCCTCGTTTACATACAGCATTAAAGCTGGCTGCATTCGTTCAAATGGTTCCTCTGAACCTAAATAAACAATAGAAACAAGGTTCAATTATACGAATAACAACAGTGCCAGTTATAGCAACAGTGCCATTACGGTGAACAAAGGAACTCTTACTGCTCTGACCTGTCCACTGTGCACTGTAGCTACTTAACGGAAAAATTAAGCCTAGTAATTTTTGAAGTTCTAATAATTTCTGGAGTTCTAGCTCAGTGCTCCCCTTCCCTCCCAATGAGCAGTTTATTCTATTGATATGCTCAAGGTAGGGGAGTTACTCTAACCTCGGAAGGAGGAGGGGAAGGCGGAAGGGGGACCTAACTTTCCTAACTATGGTACTCTGGTATAGCGTACCTACAACCACACCCATAACATCCTCCATTGTCAGCACAGCACTCAGGCGCTGGTACAGGGCTGCAATTAATCCTTAACAAATAAAACGACACAGCATCACAATGAGCAGTAAAAAGGTGTAACTACTATAACAATGGTCTGAGGGAACTGTCTTATCTGATCATCCCAATACGCTTTGAAGTTCCGCTTTATCTTCCGATTCAAGTGAGAAATTCTTCAATGTTTATAGGCTTGCTTTATGCTCTTGCAAACGCATGAATACACGGCTAAATCAGAAGGCAAAATTCGCAATTGGAATAAAATCACATGAACTAAAACGGAAAAACAAACAGAAAGGGTCTGCCTTGGTTTGTTTGAACAGATAACAAAGTCATTGCTCAGTTGTTGTCAGTTTTAAAGCCAAATCAAACTGCATATTAGCACAAGCAGAACTGGATACATTACTACATGTATCATTTGGGGCTCTTAAGAGATGTACTTAGAAAGACAACCATCTAGACCTAAGGATGTATTAAACAGGGACCATACACAGAGTAACAAAAAGTGGAGAACAAACCTTCTTCATCTTGTATATCCAGCCCACTTGCTCGCATGGTTTGGATCAGAGAGTTAATTGTCTGTGTCTGACCTGTTAATTTGAAGCAAACGACAAAACAAACATTTGTTAAATGACTACATACATGTAACTAAAGATAAATGGCATAAGTGCAGCTTAAAATAACCCCAGATTGGCGATTCAGGACACAAAGTCATATACACATTGTTTGAAAGTATCAAGTGTACACTGATGTACTCCTCTGACAAAAGCGCTAGCTGAACAGCACATTAAATGTTCCATTGATTCCTCTCTTGAGTTAGAGCAGTAGAGTCATGATGAATGAGGTGAGATATACAGGTACACTGAAAGTGTAACACTACAGGTTCCCTAACATGAAGCAGCTAGGAGTAATGCTACTCCCCTGGAATGTAACGCTAGTCTACTGCAGCTTTTGCCAGGTTTGCCCTGACAGTTTCTATTAAAAATCCTGGCAGAAAAAGATACTGTGGCAGTGTTAGTAAATGTTTGCCCAAAAAAACCCAACAGACCCCAGCCAATGACTCCACCTGTCTCGATCAATGTAGAGATCTGCACATTAACCATTATACCACTGTTTCATGGTTGCCCACTGTAATTATATGACTGTACTGACCTCCTTCACTGTGGCTGTGAATGTCTGACATTATTGTATCTAAGAAATCCATCATTGATCGTCTTGTTTCCGATCCACTCATTGGTCCACTTGACTGTTAAACACAAAATTCATGCATCAACATGTAGACATTTGATTGTTTCGGTTAATACACAGTATAAATACTACACAGTGGTTCACAGAAGCCAGCTTTAACAAACAATGACATGCAGGTTGGAGTACTGCTCAAATATGTTGCAGCTCCCAATTTCTTCCTTTAAGGGTAAAGATGACTGTTCATTATTCCTACTGTTCCTAGCCAATTCTCACAAATCTCCCATTTGTCATACAGTACATGATGCATCTCACGATTTGAGGTAAACAGTTCTCCAAGTAACATACATGATCTCCTTTCAATTCATGAGGGTATCAGCACAAACTTCACGCTTGAAACTTCCATTTTGTAAGTTGTAATAGAGGCTTGTAGGGAAAGTCTGCACAATTTTCCTGTTTATTTTGCACCATAACTGTTTGTGTAACCCAGTACCCAATTTCCAAATGAACTCTGTAACAAGTTGCAGTGAAGTAATCTAAAATTGTCTGTGATGAACTGAACTTGTTCAACATGGTGGACATACTTTGCTCATTTTGTTACTACAACTTTCTTGATTATTTCACTACCAGTATCCCCGTTACTCCTCCAGTCCTGCAAACACAGCGATCATTGTATAAGCACAAGTGAACATGCGCTGTTCAATACGGTACCTGTCTACTTCCTCTTGGATTAAAGCCTCTGGGGAAATATGATGAAAGCCCTCGAGCGCCGCCAGTGCGTTGATCATATGCCATCATTCCCAATATCCCCTGTAAATCAGCTGGAGATATTGTGCGCTCACGAGCTGCAAATACAAGGAAACCAAACAATCAAATAACTATCTGGCTAGCAGGTTGGTTAAAAAATCATACCATGGATTTTCGAATCCAAAATCTAAAGAATTTATGTGGGTAAAGGTGATCTACAGGTACAGTAGTTTCCATTAATGAATACAGCACTGTTTAAAGTACGTTATACGTGCAGCAGTTTCATCCTATAACAAGTTCTTGTTTATTGCAACAAGGTGGCACAAAATGAGAACCTTTTTTCTTAATGTGGGTGTTGAAGTTCTCCTTTTGTCAAGAAAGGCTATCAAAAACTGTATAAAAGAAGACTTGCATGATCCGGCTATAATCCATTAATTTTCGTCAACTGACTTGGTAAGAAACCTGCACATCCGTACTAATAAACCCTCAGTAAGGACCAAAACAGCCAGATCCAACGATGGGCAGGTGACAGACAGCTTTGGACCACAATGGTGACAGCCTTATGTGCCACTTACATGTACATGTAGGCACAAAGAAGATTATGTATGTGTATATGTATAAAGACCAAAACAACAGGAAAGTCAAAATTGAGACCCTATTAATTTCTTTACTATACCTCTTGTCCTCTCGTCTCGTGGTGGTCTTGGCCTCTCCCGTGCAGGTGGTGGGTTAACAGGGTTGGAAGTCTGTTCACTTCCCTCCCGAGATGGAGCTTGACTCTGAGGTGTGCTAGTAACTGGAGTCTCAGCCTGAGTACTAGTAGTATTGGTAGTACTGGTAGTGGATTGCGTCGACTGCTGGCTGGTCTGCTGTGACTGAGCACGCTGACCCTGTGGCCCAAAATGAAATGACTGGCAAGGCAAAGATGGGTCTGGGTGATTTGAATTTGCTGCAGGCATGCCAGAGAGAAGATTCATGGACAGTCCTGCTGGTAATCCCTGAGGTCTTGCTTGCTCCTGCCCTGGGGTGGTACTCTGTGCTGCAGGTGTCGGCACTGACTGGGTTTGTGATTGTGGCTGTGGCTGACTTGTAGTGGTTGCTGTGGCTGTGGCTGTTGCTGCACCTTGTCCTTGTGAGCCCGGATTCTGAGCCCCGGTCATTGCTGGTGGTATCTGACCCTGGGCTGCTGCGGCAGCTGCAGCCATGGAAGCTGGAACATTTGAAATTAATGCAATAAAATCATCTACTATGATGCGAGTCCGTACGCCAGGCTGTGAAGTCTGCGTCGATGTACTGGTGCTGCTGCCATTTGTGTTAGTACCAACTGAGGAACGTTGCTCCCCAAAGGAGCTTGAAAAAGTCTCTCGTGCGGCACCATTGTCTGCACTGGCACTCATCCTTGTTCCACTAGTGGATGTAGTAGATGGTGTTGACTGTGAATTGACCGATGATGCAGCAGCAGTTCCACCTTGAGATACATTTGATATTATGGTAGTAAATGAGATTCCACCTTGAGGATTCACATGAATTCTTAAGTTCTGGTTAGTTCCCAGTGGCAACTGTGGAGTAGCTGGAGTTGGCAAGGTTGGCTGGGTTGGCTGGCTGGCCTGTGGTGCTGCAGAACTGGCAGGGGTTTGCTACAAATACAGATACATCAATGAGTAAGAAACATGCAAAGCTTTGTGCTCAGAAAATTGCTTCTCAATCCTTGACACCACCTCCATGTCTTTTAAACTGAAAATCAAGAAGGCCTTACACATTAAACAAGCAAGTAAATCATGTTAATTTAACACTTTCATTTTAATTTTCCGTGTTACAATACACATTGTTTTCTGACCATTGTATTTTCTAGTGTTTCATATTCATGTTGTTCTTTAGTATTCATATATTCTTTGTAAGTTCACTTTTATATCACACTGACTAGCGGTTCATTTGTATTTGCAACTGAAGATGGATGGTGGCCATCCAAAACATGTTTTGCAAATCTTAACCTGTGTGTTTTTATCTCAAAGCAATTTCTTGTCTGCTACTACATGTAGTTCGCAAATTTAGATACAGTCAGAATGAACACAAGTGCATGTACATGGAGTGCAACAGTTTTGTTGCAATAACTTCGACATATACATGTCAATTATAACAGAATGGCTGTGGAGACTATTGCCATTTCTACAGTGATACTAGTGATGACAGAGAAAACAATCCGTTAAAGGAGGCAACTAAAGGAACTCGAGGAAAATACTGTACTAATTTTTAACAGTTAAAAAATTAATTCTCTCAATCTAAATAATACCTGTGGCTGTTGTGTGCGTATCATTTGAGGTGCACCCACAAAGCTGGACAGCATGGGTACTGATGGCATGTGTGGAGACAGAGATGTCAGAACACTTGGTCGCCTTGGCTCTGGACCACGGAAATTGAATGTCAAATCTGACAGGGCATGGTAAGCATGGCTAAGATTGTGAAATGATTCAGCTACTCGGTCAGGTAAGGTGTCTTCAGATGGACCCAAGTCCTAAAGAAAACACATACCATAAAGAGAGTTAGCGATACTTGGCCAAGTGTACATTTGGCATCCTGGCTCTGTAACCAAAGCACAGATTGTATGGTACGTGCAGTGCTTGAACACAGGTACTAGGTAGTTAACACTTTAATCAGACACCACTGTGACCCAGGTGGTGGGTTGCCGACATGTACATGCAAGGGTGTCCTTAGTTTCAAGCCCTCTTCCCTACCATGGGCAGTGATGTTTAAACATCATAACATTCATTTGATTTGTGCGGTATGTTTCATAATTTAATATATACATGTGTGCCCATATGAATAAGTATGTTAAATGCGCCTTAAGCAGTCTAAGTTCCCAGTGGCCATCTCTGAAAATAGCAATGCAATGCCTTGAGCTACAGTACTGTAAATGATCTAATAAACGCCCTCTCTCTAATGAACGCCTCCTATCTTATTAACGCCCCCCTAAGCTGACAAGTTTGTATTAAACGCCCCTCTCTAACAAACTCCCCCTATCTAATAAACGCCCCCCACCATGGTGGTCGACGAGGACTCGGATGTTGACATTGAGCTATAAGAACTACCAGTACCCTTTTCCGCCACTTTGTATGTACCATATACTGTTATGGATTTGTAGACGGTTTAGACTTATCAGCAGACAGACTTGATAGTCTGCTAAAGCTCTGTCATTTAGATTATTATCATACAGTATTTAGGTTACTATGTTACAGTTATTAAAATAAACGCCTCCCTCTTTTAAATGCCTCTTATCTTTTAAACGCCCCCCCTTGGACCCTTGAAATTTAATAAACGCCCCCGGCCTTTATTAGATCATTTACGGTACATGTACATGGCGTAGACTTGAAAAGCTACTAATCCATGTGATTCAGTCTACAAATAAGTGAAATCTTCTAGATATTTGCATGAATAACACAACAAATAAATTCAAATTACAAAAGACTTGTTACAACTTGCAGTACCTCAGGCCTGTTAGTGTCCAGAAGAGAAGCATATCTCTCCAGTACTGTTTGCATGGATGTCATTGAGTCTCTTGCTTCTCTCAATATCTGTGCCAGGGCTGCCGGGCTGTCAGGAAATAGTCAAAAAAGTATAAACAGAAATCGTATCACATGGTGGCGAACACAATGTACATGTACAATTTCCACTGTTTGTCTAAAGCTAATGAATACATCAATTGTAAATGTACTTGTAAAAATAACTCTTGGGGGAGAAACAACTGAAACCAGTTCACCCAATTCTATGACATCTCATGGCTGTATATCAAAGGTTTCAACTGGCTACCATCACAAATCTGCAATGCATTCTTGGCCTACAGCTGTACACCAGTACAAAAGCACTGTACATCTAATCTGTACACGCACTGCTAGCCCATTTGCACACATTGGAACATGTAGATGTACATGTACATGAACAAGCACACATACAGATGGACTTGTTATTTTGAAAAATGATTATTAAGTTGTTTTTATTTCTCCTTGTGTGGAACAAAGCCTGATTCACAATGTACACTCTCTGTCTGAATTGTCTTCATTCATATCATTTTACATGTAATTGAATAAAGAAGGTTGTAGATAAACATTGTAAATCTGCAGCATACTACTTTCTTCGAGGTTTAAAAATTGAGTCTGGTGATTAGGGAGAATCCATACACTACATGTACATCAGGGCTGTCATTAAGTTTTATGTCACATGTAGCCTTGATCTTCATACCTGTAACAAACTTGTTACCTTTTGAGTGAACTGTATCAACTGTAGGTAAGTTCACCTGTTAAATTAAGGGCCCATCAAACATACTCAGCCATAGCAGGTGTTACAGGTTAAGGCCCTTATTGACAGCCCTGCTGCATCCTATATGTTATACAGTTTTAAGATAAAGGCCTTCCATAACAAGTCAACACATCTTAAATTCAACAATTACACACTACATGTACTGTACCTAGCAAGGGATGAAGTTTGGCTTGCAGCTTCTGTGGAGGTTCCTTGAGTTTGATTGGTGTTTTCAGTACCGGTACTTGGCGTTTCTGATGTGTCCATAGGAAGCACACCCTCACCCTGAAATATTGGCACAGCATTTTTTTAATCAATAATAAACATACTGAAGTACAACTTACATTGTTTTGTACCTAGACAGGTGTTCAAAAAGACTTAAAATTATGTGTGAAGGCACAAAGTGTTGAAGGTAAAGTAAATGGATTTGATTTCAGATGATTCAACTTAAAGAGCTCTTGCTTGCAGAACAAAATCCAGCCCAAGAAATATTTTCTGAACTTAATAATTATTACATACAATGTGCATGTAGAGCAAATATAAAATATTAAGTTGATATTTAAGTTTAGTTCCATTTTATGTTTTATCTTTTTTTTTTTTTTTGGGTTTAGTTTTGAAATTTGGTGGGGATTTTTTCTTTATTTTTTTTAAATTTTTTTTTTTTGTAATTTCATTTTT
>Ga0126338_10000846_pt1 | contig 18145 bp, 15 predicted proteins | sample OrbCmetagenome_2_FD_92529 | JGI IMG/M metagenome (GOLD analysis project Ga0126338, IMG submission 92529) | Coral microbial communities from Petempiche,Puerto Morelos, Mexico - Orbicella C C metagenome | ecosystem: Host-associated > Invertebrates > Cnidaria > Coral | place: Petempiche,Puerto... | reverse complement strand
TTATTATTATTATTATTATTATTATTATTAATTATAAGTTGAACAATTTTTTGCCTTCACAAGGGTTTTCCTATGTAATGTTGAAAATTGTTTTTCTAAAATAACATTGTAGTAACAAAAGACATAAGAGCAGTATACATATCTAACTTGGAGATTTTTTCATTGTATTTTAGTGAATACTATTACAGAAGTAACGTCAAGTCTGTGTGAGGCTAAGTGGCCCATAGTAGCTGGAGCTTATAACTCTGGTTTCTGTAGCCCTAAACAACTTGGAGTATTTCTACAAATAAAGTATTTTAAACTTACCCATCGTAAGTTGTAAACCAGCTTTTTTTTTCCTATTGTAGCTGCTCGCACATTACGGACCATTTCATTCATTGAAGGCCTCCAGGTTCTTGTCACTGCTTTGATTGACACCATCAGGAATTCTGTGCTCAATGTTGTGATTCTCCTTACAATGCTGATGGCTTTCTTTGCTGTTGTTGGTTATTATATTTTTGGTTATGAAGAAGACACTGGTGATAAAGAGAACTGGGGAACTCTCAGCACAGCAATGTTGACACTCTTTACATTTGTGACTGTGAGTTACTACTAGGTACTATTTGTGCTTGCATCCCTATGTAAAGAACACTTCCAAGCACGCTGAAGAGCTTGTATATTGGATTGTCAAATTATTCTAGATATATCGTCAATGTACCTTCCTTAGTGCTTTCTTTACATCCTTGTTAAAGCTGCACAGTTTGTTTGCTTGATGATATGATAAGTTACTGATCCACGGCATGTGGTTTGTACAATTCCTTAGGTGGATGGCTGGACTGAAATTCAGAAAGATCTTGACAAACGGCCTTACAGCCAGTGGTTTACTGTCATCTTCATCTTCCTGGGCCACTTCATTTTCACTAATTTGTTTATTGGTATCATAATTATGGCAAGTATAATGCTATAGAAATATGAATATTCAAGCTCATTTCAATGCTGACCTACTTATCAATGTTATGTACATTGTAAGTTGATCAACTGTATGTAACATTGACAATATTATGTCAAATGAAATAGATTTTGTTGCCAAATCTCAAATATTACACTACTCTTGCATGATATTTTACTCACTGAAACACAATGTCAATTTGCAGAACATACATGAAGCTACAGAAAAGTTTATTTCGCAACAGAGACAAGAACGTGAAGCTGTTTTGCAGGTACATTTTATATATTTTTTACGATAAAGTATGGAGTTTGTGTGTTGCCAGTATTTCTTCAGCTAACTTCAGAAAACCCGATCAGCATGAATTTGTTAACAGAGATAGACACTATAGATATCATCAAGTTTCTTTTTGCAGATGAAAAAGGATTTTCTGTTTCAAAGGCAACATGATGATGTGAAAGAAATGTTGGAAAAACAGGTAATGGTTCATGGTCAGGTTTTAAAGATCATTATTGTTAAGTTGTAGAACAAAGCAAATTAAAAGATTACAGTACGAAGAAAATTGATTTTCATTTGTGTGGTTGGGGATAATTGCTTTGATATTTGCAGTTATCGTAGAGATGTACATGAACCACAACCATGGACCACAACCAACCATGGACCACACTCAAATAATCTATTTTGAAAAGGAAAGAAATGATGTGAAATAAACCGATTGCAAACAGAAGAAATCTAAATTTATGTTGAGGTCAAAAATTTGCTTTTTGGTGAAATTTCTACAGCTCTCTTTAAGTGTTATACTGGCCTCAGCTGGCTCTAACAGTTCAGTACATCTTTTCCTTAACAAATGGAAAAAAAAAGTTAAAGTAGCATTTTGCGGCTTAATTGAGATTCGCTTGAAGCTGACATGGATTCCTTCTGGAAAGCACAAAGACTCAGTCTCTGAGGATTTTGTAGTATTCCAATTACTCAGATTTGAAATCCTCTGGCAAATTATACCTGTTGATCAATAAACTTGTATAAGCATTTGCAAGGAAATTCAAATATGTGAATCAGTGGGGAAAATACACATTTTGATTTAGAATAAAAGAAATCAAAAGTTTTGATTTTCTCATTAGAAAAACAGCCAGTATGCCAACTTTGAAGAGATGACCCACAGCTTCCAGCAAACACTCCGTCATGATGACTACGTCATCATGTCTGACCCTTGTACAAACTTAACTTGGCTAGAGGCATTCCTTACTACTTCAGATCATATAGATCTCTACATGTACAGGTATGTCGAGTTCATATTTCACAGTCTATTCCGTACTCTATTATTTTTGTCACCAGGGATATATACTGTTTCGACCTAAATCTCATCGTTTTTTTCCTTACCCTTTCAAAAAGAAACCACTTGATCATTAAGGATATCAGTTTCGAGGTAGTTAAAGCAAATGTATTTTGTAAGACAAGTTCATTATTTTGTGACTACCTGTAAGTTTTATTTTGGTTTCTGTTATCATGGTCTATATGTATTGAAATTTATCTGCCATTTCAAGTCCTCTTCCAATAATCATCCTGTTAAATATAATATTGCCTAAACTACTTTAATTATATGCTTTTCCTACCTATAGGTGCCAGCAGACTCAATTTCAAATTGCCAATGTCCTGGCAGATATGGCAGAGATGAAATTGCAGGAAAAAGAGCAACAAGAGGCATTTCAAACAGCTCCTATGCCAAAAGGATTGCAGTTTTTTATGAGAGGACTAACAAAAAAGACATCTTAGTTCAAACTATGAGAAGATTGTCTGTTTAATTGTGTTTATTTCTGTTCTTCTCCATGTTTAGTCCTCTTGTTCTTGATGGATCTATTTCAACAGACAGGCAGGTTTTTCAGTGACACAGTAATTAGGGCCGCTATGGGTTGATTATTGGCATTATTAATTGTTACAGCGTGATGTGAAGATAGAGAACACATTATTCTGATGTATACCTTTTAAGGTTTCATAATTTTATTTGCTACTTTACGTATTTTACATACTGTTTTGCAGCAGAATTTGATTTGAATTGTATTATAGAAATGAAGTTTAAAAAACTTTTATGTGCAAAATTATTAAAGATATAAAAAAAAATTCATTTTGTCACTGACTGTTTTTCTGACAGTAAAATGTGCTTATACGTGTAAATATATTTGATGGGAAAAACTAATACATTTCAGTCTTGAATGTAAAGTACAAAGAATAGTGTTTGTCATTGTTAATTGATTGTTGCATTATTTTTGTGTAGTTGGATCACCAAAGGCTGCTCTGGATGTTGTTAAAAAGGAGTTGTAATGTTTCTTGAGCTTTGGTGGATCAAGCTCAGGTTGATGGCCAGGAAATGCTGTTGGTTCTCTTGCTATAACAAAGGCAAACAAATATGATTAATCAAGCTTGCACATTTGTGGCACATTGAACTGTAACAGCTGAAAATAGACAAAAAAAATGCAGCTTGACTTCTGTATAATCATCTCTTGTGAAATGTCACTTGAGAAATGTGTTATCCCTATTTCAGCAAGCAGAGAAAATAAACTATATTAACCTTTCTTGATTTCAATATCCTTACCACAGTCACACCACCAGTTTTTATGGGTAAATGTTGTCACCCCTGGACTACATGACAATAGAAATTTCATATCTTCACAAGGTTGCAAGAAATGTGACCTCGCAATATTCCTGTAACGTCAAAAAGCTCTAGAATATCCTTCCTTCATATGGATAGTAACATCCAAGGCATTCCTTTTGCCAGAATATCCCTACATTTACAATTACGTGACTAGTCCAAGTTTTGTTTCATTATGATTATAATAGTGTGTAATTTGGCCTTTTTCACCCTGTATTCCTTTTGAATGAACATGTACTTGTAACGCAATCCAGTTCTGTCACGCTTGAAGTGGTTGCAGGGAAAAGCTTCAAGTTTTGACTCACCTTCAAGATGTTTTAACACCTCTGGTACTTTGCTTGTGTCGAAAGTGTGATATCCAGAGCCATAAGTTGTCTCAAAATAGTGATTGTACTGGAAATACAGAACAGGAATGGAATATTTTCAAAAATTAAACGCTCTTAATAAAATGCCGCTAAAAGTGACTCTTTATCCCAATTAATTTCATAAGACATTAGCCATGCTTCAATCAGTGAATCTGACTGTAGTATTTAAGCTTTAAAGTCATCTTACCCGTGAAGGAATAGGTTTTGGCTTTGAAATTCTATTGATATCAAATCGTTGTTCATTCCAGTTTCCGATCAGAGTTTTAGTGTCGTAGGAACTTTCAGTATTCGTGCATCTCCATCCAAACTGTTGCAGTTTCTTTTCGTCCGTGTGATCCCATACTTCCCCGTGTCCTGTCGCTCTAAGCTCACTTACAAAAGGCATAACATTTTGGGAAGTAGCGTAAGACATATTGATTTGAACTTGAGAGATAACAAAGCGAAGTTCTTTAGTCTTGTCTTTCACTCTGTTGATATGACAACAATGGGTTTTCTCGCGAGAAGCCTTGGCTCTAGGAAAGTTGTAAACCACCTGGTCGCCATGACAACAAGAGTAAATCGGGCCGGCCATTTTGTTTTGAGGGACGGTGAAAATTTCTCTCAGCTAAATTCGCAATTTTTTCGCTGGTCCCGCCATGTCTTCAACGCAAACAGTAACACATGGGAAACTTCAAAACTCAAGGACTCATGACTACCTTTATGGTGAGAATTTCTCGTGATGTTATCAGGATAATTTGTCTGCTTCTTCTTCGTTTTTTTCTACTTTTTCCCAATCCGTCCATACTGAAATCTAGTCTGAAATGTGTTTGATGTGATCTTCAGTGCAATATTATTTCGTATCTAATGCAAAAGAACTTCTGCTTTGTGTCCTTTTTGACCGAAATACTCAGCCTGCAGATTAAAACTTTGCACTCACAACAAGCAAATGTTGGAATTAGCATTACGCAGCCAGCTACACGTACCTGTGCTGTTAGCTTATGTGACATTGAAAATGTGTTAGAGAAAATCACTTATATATCAGATCGCCAGAAAAGGTTCGCAGAATGAAAGCAATGACCACACAGGTCACTGTTTAATAGTTAGTTACATGTAAAAGAACTTGTTTCATTTCAGATCCGTTGTACACATTGTCAAGTGATAGGGACCATGCAAGATCTACATTTAAGGCCCACACGGGAACTGATAGAATTGTAAGTACAATCAAATAAGCTACATGTACAGTATACATCCTGAACAAATATAGTTTCATCTTGGTATGAAGTTATCCAATTTCACACATGTAGGCTTGATTAATTTTTAGATCATGTTAACTGTGGGTAGTACTAGTGTTGGTTGACATTGTTGACTGATATATCAAACAATGCTTAGTCAATACATTGGCCAAGTATTAGCCTTTTATGGGGTGAGCGTTGACTGATATGTGGCTGATATATCAACTGACTAGTCGGTTGAGTGTCTGTTGAGTATCTGTCAAAAGTCAGTCGAGTGTCAGTTGATACCTCGGCCAATATGTGTGTCAGTCGAGTAACGGATCCTAATTTTTTTATGTATTGTTAAACAGTACAGCTGGACTGACAGTTTAGTGGAGGGTCTAACAGAAGTTGTGCTTTTAACCATGGGAGCTGGCGGGGTTTTGTTTTTTAATATTCTTCAGGATGTACATGTACATGGCCCATTTAGACTACATTGTACACACAGGAAGTCCTAGTGATAAAGTTCATTGTCTTCATTCTTGTACATAAACCTGTAAAGGCTTCCATTAGAATTGAGAATATTTTATTTTTTCCCTACGTATCATGGCACAGAAACGTGTTCCACACTTCAAGACAATGTTTAGTGACTTGCGTCACTATCCCAGATATGGTATTCACCTGGAGGTGACAGACCCAGTACCCAAGTTCATACCTCGACAATGGAGGGGATATGCTGAGCAAGACAGGGATGCTCTCATCAGATATACCACGTAAATAAACTCTATTTAAAGATTCACCACTGACAATACAAGTAATTTGTTAGAAATAATTTAGGGACTAAAAGATGAATCATTTGGGCCAATTTGTATTACTTAATGTTGAAAAATGAAATGTAAAAATGATGGTCCTGGCTATAACATGTGAATGTGAACTTTCAATAACATGTGAACTCTGAAGTTCACAATGTTACTTATGAATATGGCCAGAGTGTCAATCATAATAAGGATGACAACTACTGGTAACAAACACTCAAATAAAGAAACAAACAAAATAGATCAAAATCTACCAATCACAACCCACAAACGTGACCTTTTGAAACTGTTGAAGTAAACTTCTGTCTCCTAAGATGTCTGCTAAAGTGATTTGTGGTAGCAAAACACAAAGCCATTGATTGAATAGAGTTCACATGTTATTGAAAGCTGCAGTAATGCATGTGATGAAATGCTCAATAATCCAATTGATAGCTTAGTTTTGTCAAGTTGTCACTGTAAAGTATGTTATACTTTGTGGATAGCGTTAATTTTATCAGTCTTTTGAATGATCAACAAGGACCTGACACGAAGCAAGCCTGCTTCAAAATCCAAGTTGCTGTATGACACAGTTTGCTTTGAAGAAAAAAAATTGACTTTTCGTGGCAAATGATCATTGTTTGTTGAAAGACTCTTATTCAAATAGCTGGTATACATTGACACACAATGATCATTAACTTGCATTTATTAATTTATTCTCTGTTAGGTTTAATTATGATCCAACTGTTCAAGTTCCTTCCAAACAATATGAAAAAGTTCATGTTTCTGGACAAGACAGATATAAGTACTTTCGCAGACCAATCATTCCATTTTTACAGCAAGTTCCTCCTGATGTCCTCCTACAGTCATCCAAGTAAGAAAACTAAAAGTATTTTATGTAAAATTTCTCAATCCACTCAGGGAATCATCATTAGCCAATTGAGAATCATTTTCAAATATATTTTACGATATGAGAGCCCCAATGTTATTACTGATTTTATTATCAATATTTTGGGGGCAGGCTATATGAAAATATTGAGGTGGTTAATGCAGACTTGTAATTCTATCACCTGCCAACAAATGGGCTTGTTTTAAAATTTATAGATAAATCTACAATCATTAAATCATAAAGCTTCTTTTTAGGACAGAATTTTGGGACAAATGTTAAAACGTTTAAAAACATTTAGTAATGTGAAATATAGTTTACTGATTTTACATGCTACATTTCACAATAGATTGGATTCATTAGCTGCTCCTGAAATGGAAGCTGACAGGCCTCCTACACCAGCCACACGGACAGTAGAGATCCAAACAGACTATAGGGACAGTGAGACGCAAACAGACCCATACACTCCAGAATATGTAGTACGACCAGGCTCACAACCTGAGTTACTGACACTGGCTACTCTGTCTTATGGTAAAGTACAGTGTCAATTTAATTAACCAGGCTGCATTTAGTTGTATTAAGTACAGCCTGGCTATGCTAAGTACTGCTTATCTTTGTGTCCTGTTTAAGACTCTCAGTGGCAGTTTTCTTACTGGAGAATTTTTTTGCAGGTCGTGGTCTACCAGCAGGATTAGCAGAAGTTGAGATGATTGAGAGAGCTAGGGCTAAACGGGCCTGGTAAGAACACTTTGTAAATTGTTTATAGGAACATATGGTGAACAGCCTAGATTTTTACTTCGTTTGGCTGCGAGACACCATGAAGGTGTAGTCATGAAACTTATGTGCATGGGTAACCAGTAGCTTGGAGTTACATGGCTTTACTGATATCAAGACTTAACAGCTTTATTCTTCATCATTGTAGGGAGGCTACACTTCCAGCTCTGAATGACATGGAGAATCTTGAAAAAAGAAAACGGATGATGGACGAGCAAGAAAGAAGGGAGTGGGCATTCAGAGAACAAGAAATTGAAAAGTAAGGGAGAAACGTCTTACTCTGAATGTGTACTAAATACTAACTTCTCTGAATGTATCAAGTTTGGGAAATTCCAAATGCTCATTGTGCTGTAGCCACAAGTTTCAAGATTCAGTAATTAAACGAATGTGCCTCCAAAAATAAAAACATGAAAACAAATTGTTTAGACTGATAGTGTGGAAAATTAATGATAACAATTTCTTTCAAAGTATTTCTCAGAAATTATAACATTAATTGTTAGATGTAACATTTTAACTTAAATGGCCATTACTGTAGTACATGTATCTGAAAAAGTTAACTGCTGTAAAATTTATTTGCTTGATATTTTTCCATGTAAAGATTACAGGACGCAAGACTTGAGGTTTTAAAGAGAATTCTTGAGCAAAGAGAGGAAGATCACGCTGAACTGAACACCAAGAGACTTGATAGATTATGGTCAGTTGGTGAATTCTGCTGCTGCTTGTGTCATCTTAGGCCTAGTTCACGATAATTATAAAGTTATCTTTGGATCTAAGAGTAGTTTTCTCTTGATTATTATCCAAGCTATACAGTGTCTATACCATCAGCCAATTATTGTGACAGTGTCAAATGTAACTAAAAAGGAAGGTCAAAAAGTGAACCTCATGAGATGCCTGGTAGGAATGGGCAGGGGGAAGGAGTTAACAAGTATTTTTAGATGCTGAGAATGTACTATCAATGTAGGGACTCTCTCATAATGTGATGTGATGACATTGCTTCATCCACAGGCTACCATTTATGCATTCATTTATGAAGCATCATTCTAACACACCACTATGAATACTATCATGGTAAAATGATAACTGAAACAATCACAAATGTTTTATGACAAGAGTCAGAAATTATAAAAACAGACTGTAGAGAAGAGTAAAAAAATGTCAATTTACAAAGAGTTGAAGCACTTTTTGCTTTCTTTACACAGGTCAAACAAACAGCAAGAAAAAGAAGCCAGGTTTGAGAGAATTCAAACTGAGCATATCAAAAGTGAGTATCTGTTTCGAGTAGAACTTATCCTAGAATTACCAAAGAATTAGACATTGTCTTCACCTTAGAAACACTTGAAATTTAAACCTTACGAAAAGTTAACTAACTTCCTTTCACAAATAACAAAGTAATAATCCATAACCTTTTCTCACAAAAGACAACTAGAGATGAGTCAGCAATAGCTGCATGCTTAATTCTCAAAGGTTTCTCGTCAATTAAAACTAACGTTCATGGTTAGCCTTCAATGGTCCAAACAAACACAGCGTATTTATAGCTAGAAAAAACGCCACCCTAATAGAACGTGTAGAGTTTTTCTACTCACATGTACATGTAGCACACTTTCATACACGCATGATGAGTAAGCCTTGTCGAAAATAAATTTAAGGACGAATTTGTAGACTGAAATTTAATGTTACTAGCCGTATGCAGCAAAATAAAAAAAGCTGTATACAGCACTTCGTTTTCTCCGGGTTTGTGACAGACATGAAAATGCTCAAGTCATAGCTTGACTGGTTCAGAAGTGTTTGTAGTGAAAGTCTTTGACAACAATTGTCTTCTTTGCAGCTATAAGAAAACTGAACGAAAAGCGACGAACAGTAGAAGGCAAACTGGAGCGTAGGGAAATAGTCAAAGACTACTCTAACTACGATTCCCAGACATATGCTCCCATGTCCAGAGTAGGCGTGTTCCTTGACCGCGGCTCTGAACAATATAATGTAAAAAGCTACCACCTCAGCACCTACCAGGGTCTGTTAGAGCTGGAGGCCTCCCTCCCAGACTTTGTGACACAGCCTAGGATTCAAGCTCCAAAGCCCAAGTCCAGTGGGAAAGGAGGATTTGTGAAGAGGAAGCAGCGACGTCAGCGGGAGTTAGAAGAAGTGGCAAATGCAATCGAGTTAGCTAAGAGGCCCCCAGAGCCTGAAAAACCGCTCAAGTTTTTGGTGAAGGTGGAGAAGCCAATACCACGCCCTCCGACTCCATCGGTTCAGGTCCCATCCCAGGTAAAGAACGCAAATCTTTTATGTCATGTTTCTTTACCATCTGTGTTTTCTGTCATGAACTGTATCTTAGATGTTCGCTTTCATTGTGGTCTTAATTGTAAGTAAATGTGAAAGATAATTAAATTTACCACAAGATGCTCCTTCCTTGTTTTTCAGTTTGAAGAAGAGGAGGAGCTGGCCTTAATTTTCTTACAGAAAGTGATCCGCGGCCGTGCTATTCAGAATATGGTGAGTTGTTTGTGCAAGAACTGTTTCAGCATGTTTAGTTGTAGTGGTTTCCTGCATCAGTCTCCTTCTTTAATAAGTAGATCATAGTCAAGTTTCTGAATGTAGTGCACCTCATTTGTTCTTTTTAACAAATAAGTGGATGTTTTTTCATTCTACGTGTAGATGTTTGAAGGAAAGGAAAAGCGCTTGGAGCTGATTCAGGAGCTGCGCAGTACGCATGCCCTTCAAGAAGCTGGTCAGCTGGACAAGAGAAATGAACGACAGGCTGTGTTGAGCTTACAAAGGCAAAGGAGACTGGACACTAATAAGGTAGAATGCAGTGAACTTGACTCTGAAGATGACTTCCGCTCAGGTTGTCGAAACGTCCGTCACCAACAACAGTTCTTTTCAGAGCTACCCTCACCCGGACGATCCTACTATACGAACTAATAACGAACCTTGTAATATACCAAGACAGTAAATAAAAACAAGCTCCCACTGTATCGAACCTCTTAGTATCACAAACCCTACTTTTGAACGGTCCCCGATATGACGAATTTTCACTACAATAGCGTACTTCCTGCTTCTATCAACTTCTTTTTTTTAATCCATGGATTCATCCCATCTGAAACAAACTTTTTATCTTGGGTAAATTTCTCAATACGTACTTTTTCTTTGTTACTTGTTCGGTTTTGCAGGAATCGTTTGTAGAGGAAGCACTCGCTCAGATGGAAGGTTCTACTCTAGCCGACATGTTTGACTTTTTGAGCAAGGAGCTCATTCGACTTCAGGTAACAAAGAGGCAGGAACTCACACATGATCCTGTATTGATGTGTTGTTAAAAAATGTTTTTTGTTTATCGTCTCGTTTCCATTCAATCGTTTAAGTATCACCTTTGTACTTGAGAATGTTTTCTTTATGTTCTGTTACGTTTGTTGTAAGTTGTGAAAAATTTACTCAAAAGCGTCATGTCCATTGTTTATTGCGTCGATGTAATGTTGATTCCTCTTATCCTGTGTCGCCCTACGATTGCAATACGAAATCTCCTTACGTATTGTCATACATTATTTATTAAGTTAGTCATGAGAACTGGGTCATACATTAAGACAGTAACTAACCTTTTAATGACGATTTTCTTTGGACACTGCATTGATATTATAAGGAGAAATCTTATGCTGATCAATCTCTTGCAGCCGTTTCGGCAAAGGTTGTGCTACAGAGGCGTAAAACCGTACGCAACTATGCCGATAGGTAAAATGGCAAGTGATAGGTTATCTTTGCTTGACTGAGGTTCTCGGTGTTTCAGCAAGAGACAAGGAGAAAGTATGAATTCAAATGTGCGCACTATCTTCTTTTTGTGTCACACTGAAACATCGCAAGCATCGATCTAGCAACGGTGAACCGCCATTATCTATAATACCTTTCGGCATTGTCGCATATGCTTTTGAAGAACGACTTTTTCAGAACAGCTGCATATAGCAATAGCAGAATAATAAATAGCAAAATTTATTGCAAACTGTTTTTGTTTAAAACAATAATGGGGACGGGCTGGAACATATGGGAATTGTTTTGGATAACATCAAACTCGTTTTAATTTTATGCGTGGTGTATTTTCATAAACAGTGTTTTTTTTTTCATATTACTTTTCAGTAACATTGATCAAGGAGCGAAATTCGTTGTTTGTGGTAACTTTCCTTATTATCGGTCCATAAAACACTGGTCTAGTCATAATTTAACAGTATGTGGTCAAAGAATTTCAGCGAATCACAGCTAGTGATCAAAACCACACATCACCACGCTCTTGGATTTTTTTACAATCGTATCCTTTTGTAAAAAGCGCGTCAGTCTTACTTCATCTTTAGCCGCAGAAATGTCTCGTTTAATATAATGATTACCAAGTGTTATGGTTCATTATTTTTTAGGAAGAGAGAAGAATCCATGCATTTGCCATGCTGGCTGAGCGTCAACGAAGAATTCGTGAAGCTGAGGAAAGCGGAAGGCGGCAGCTTGAAGAAAGGAGAAGACGAGAAGAGGACGAAATTTTCAAACAGGTGTGATTTTATATGTCTATACAATCACAAGATATTAAAATAAGGATTTCTTTTTGTACCATTTGTGACTATTTCTTTTCTTTAGACCGCGTTGTACGTTAGTTTTCTTTCTGACATGTTTACTTCAAACTCGCATTCATGTCGTAAAACTGGAGTGCGTCGTAAAATTTCTAAATTAAGCCGTTTTGTTTTCAGAAACGACTCGTTGTAAAAGGTAAATGTCGCACCAAATGACAGGAAGCTGAGATTTAGTAGTTGCAGATGTTTAATACCTTGTAAAAGATTTTTCTTTAAGCGCTGAAAAACAGTTTCTTACCTGTATCGAAATTTCGGGTTTTCTTTGTATTGTGCCTTTGCTTTGCTTGAAAAAGTCTATTTGATATACCCATGTACATTAAGCTTTAGCTTTATTAAAACAGTAAACGAGTTTAAACCCACGTCGAAAAATAATAATAAGAATAATAAAGTAAAACAACACTGTTAATGTCACCGTGCACAGCTGAAAGATATTTATTACAAACCGAAGATTGGTAGCTTTCGAAAAAGGAAAGTTTTGAAATTGAAAATGTATTAAATTCAGAATTTCAACTTCTAAATAATTAAGACATTTTTACCTAAAAGACCTAAACTGTTGTGATTGTATTATATACATGTTCGTAGAATAGAAACAATAAAGCCAAATTTGCGAACGGCAGAAAAATAAGAATTACTTGAGATAACAACTTGCGACTGTATTATTCAGCCGAGACGAAAAAAGGTCCGGAGAGTAAGATATAACTTGATTTCGGCACAGAAAGCGTTCCATTACGTTTAGGAAATAATTCTGTTTTTATTTAGCCAAAAGTTTATTGGCGTAGTGCAATTTAGATCCTTTCAGGTACGCTAAAAAACAAACAAATAAACAAACATTCAAGTAAAGAAAAAGAGAATTGGAAAGATTTTCAACATTTTATTGCAGTTGCCGTGACATAAATCCATCCCACCCCCGGTTATCTCTTGACTATTTCTATCGTAAAATGAGTCACAAAATCATAGGTTGTCTTGCTTTTACTGTGCAAGTAAACTTTCACTGTGCACTGTTTAATGAGATCCCCCTCCCCTCTCTCCCATGTATATGGTTGTCAAGATCACGTGGTTTATTAAGATTGTGATTGTTTAAATTGTGTTCAGGTTGTCAAGGTTCATCAATCAACTGTTGATACTTACCTTGAAGATATAATCATGGGAGCCATTGACAAGACAGCCGATGAACAGGCGAGTTCACATACTCCTTATAAGTTTTGTATTTTTATTGGCCGCCTCCATCCCAGGATCGGTCACGCAATCTTTTCGTCACGAAAAGATTACGTGACCAGCCGGAATCCCTTGTTTGGTTCGGACAATCTAGAGAAGAAACACAACTGAACTTTCTTGTGAGGTAGCAACTAAATCATTGTTATTCAAACCGTTAATTGTTAAAAATAACGCTTACTTTTTCTTTTCCTTAGGCCCGGAAAGAAATCCAAGAACAAGCAGAAAAGATCAACCAAATAGCTTACGACATGGAGAAAACGTAAGAACTTTTGCATTGTGTAAAACTCTGGCATAAGAAACTCTGCGTATGGGCAGGTTTCCAAAAAAGTTCTACTCACTAAATTTTTACTAGCAGGACGATATGCAAACACACTTCAAAAACAATTGCCGTACCATGTTTCATGCGGCAAGTTTTCCCCAGAAAAAAGAGCCATTCCACACTTTGCTTTACTTCGTAAACGTCTGCAAGAAAGAGAGTTATGATGATAAACAGAGGTTTTCTCCTTTCCTGCAGGCGAACCAGACTACAATCTGAAGAAATTGTTGCCGAGTTGGTCACGTCGTTCCTGTTACCTGAAGTACAGAAGATTACAATGAGAGAGAACGGTACAGAATATTAGCTTCTGTTACGTTGTTTCATTTAAAAGCTTAGTTTGAAAAACGAAGAGAAATTTCTCTCGACTTATTAAGTGCTAAAACAGTTATTTGCTTTTGGTCTGCAGTGAAGCGAAGCCAGCGGAAACATCTTTTGGCAGCTCACAGAATCATCCATGGGGAAGCAGAGACAATAATGGAACAACAACCAAATCCAGAACCCGTGAAGCAAGACAAACTGCCTGACAACAAACAATCCGACGAGGCTGGGGAACCCGAAAGACCACCCTCGGGACAAAGAGTCTCATCCCGACCACCTTCGGGGCAAAACCCGTCGTCCCGACCAACCTCAGTAAAATCGCCCTCTTCAAGGCCAGCGTCTGGAAAGTCACAGAAATCAGATCATGGTAACGCTAAACAGCCATCTAGAACAGCTAGCCCAAAGTCTGCACAGTCCTCGAGAGCTGGGTCGCCAAAGTCGCGTTCCTCTCGGACAAGTTCGGCTAAGTCTCGGCCTGATTCGTCATCATCTCGTCCGTCGGCGGAGCCATCAAATGCCGGTGCCGATGAGGCTTCGTAACTGACACAGTTTGCAAAGTTTATTTTGAAATTATTAAGTTCGAATTGTATAGACTGACTATTAACTCCAGTAATGAAGTGCTTGTATATTTCGAGTTGACAGCTGGTTTAATATTCAATGAATGAATAGATTGCCGTAGATTTTTTGTGTTGATTGATCAAACTCAGTCCACTGTATTTATCTTATTTGACTTCTATTTAGTTTTGACTCGTGGATCGTATTGTCAAACTGTACGGTCATATTAGTGATTTGATTTGGGCATGATTGAGAATTCATTTTTCTATTCCTGTCAACGTTTTCTGAATCGCAGGCGTCAGATTTTTATCTCAGGAGGGCTTGAATTTTCTAAGAAGTTCCGATTATATCCGAAGACATCCGGAGATTTCCGGGGACGTTTCAAAGATTTCTGAAGACGTTTTATCACTTCCTGCCATCACTCTCAGGTTGTGTTTCGTCAAATAATGTTCAGAATTAGCCAAGCCTAAAAGCGGACCCCCCAACACCAATCATTTACTCTACACAGTATTAAACTGTAAAGAAACACCAATATACCGAATGAATCGGGGGATAGTGCTTTTCACGCATTCTCGCAGCTGAACAGCTCGCGCGAACCTGAGTTGTAAGCAAATCCAACCTGGCGCAACAGAGGAAATTAAGCAGTCTACCAGCCCTTTCTCGGTATATCAACCACTGGAGGCCTCTGGGTCTCCAGATTTCCCATTTTTCACTTTTCGGTCAAAAACTCTGTTAAATTTTGATTCTTTATTTATTTTTTAATCACTACTGCAATTATACTAAATATTATATTGATTTATTTAGTGTAATTATTTTTGAATGACAATAGAACACGAATGCTTAGAAAATAGAGAGCTAGAGAACGTCAATTGACGCAACTCGCCGATATAGCACTGAAATGAGATCGGCAAACAATCAAACTATCGTGTGGCACTAAATGTTTGCGGGTTCTAATTTTTGCGATTTTTGCGGTTTTTTCTCCGATCCAAAAAAAGTGCCCGCAAAAATTTACTCCACTGGCGAAATTATACATGCAAAGATCAGATCCGGCATGAAGAATCCTTCGCTGCCATTTATTTAAAACGTCTCTTTCAATTCGTTTAGTCGGAAATGTTGTTGCTGATCGATTGCCGGAGCAATCAGCCACAGAAGAACACGATTCAATATTGTGATAGAGTTACACTGATTACTGTGACATCTCTTCATGCCGTTTCACTTGTCAATTTACAGGTAATCTAATTTGAAAAATGCCTAAATGTTGTAATGTCAATTAAACGCGGCTTCCCGATAAGCGCAAAAATTAGTACCCAGCAAGAAAAACCAGTCTTAAGGTGGCTCCATAGGTTAAATCATTTATGGCGTTGCACGCGCAAGTGTTATGTTTTGAATGCCGTTTTTTGCATTCGTTTTTTCCACCCAGTCCTCTCAAACTAATTACATGTAATAAGCAATGATTAAATAGTGTTTTACTATTAGCTCTGTTAAAATTATCGGTTTTAGTCTTGAATTATAAATGCCCAAACATGTTTTTGCTTTTTTATGGCTTTACTTGCGATTTTTTCACAGCATATCGCTTCCTGCGGGATACGAATTTTAAAGGCGAAAAACGTAGGGTTTGTAAAGGCAGGTTTTTCGATTTTTGCAAATTTACGTCTTTTATCGCAGCGAGAAAACTGGTCTTATAGATTTCCCTGAAAAACGAGCTCCGACTAAAGTAAAACATTTACTACCAATCTGCCAAGTTTTACGGAATTTCACCGAAGGAAACGCAAGAAAATTCACTGTCAGTTTTGCTTGTTGTGCTCATGTTGACGTAATGAAATATCAAAAAAAAAATGACGTTTTCCTTCGAGCGCGCGCAGATTACTTGAGTTTTCGTCCTCAGCGCGCTTGCGATTGTAAAACTATAGGGGGCCACCTTAATTAAGCAATCGAAAAAATCCCGGGAGAGAGGGGAGGGGGGACTCCCATATAAAAGGGGCGGGGAGCTCGGCGTACCTTTTCGGGGTTAAAAAAGCCGACTTGGTACCTCTTGGGGTGTAAATCCTCTAAAGGCCCCACAGCAGGAGCTTTGGCAGTACCTTTTAGGGTATTGAGTTGAAAGAAGTCAGTGTATGGGGATGTAATGCTCTAGAATTGAGGTGAACAAAATGCAAGCCACGCCCACAAAACAGGATCTTGGTACCTCTCAGGAGTTCTTTTCAAAATTTCCAACGAGCACCCCTGTCCTTTTTATATGGGAGTACCCCCGGGGCAAAAATTAGTTCTTGCACAAAAATTTAGTGCCACACCGTATGTGCACGTACACAGAACAAAACAGTCAAGCCGATCTCATACTCTGCCTTGTAAAGGTAAAAGGATCTTATTTTGTCTTAAAGTAATTAATATTTTCCATCGGTAGTATGTACGAACTTAGCGTAGTCTGCGAATGCCGTGGGTATTTTTCGGCGGCGCGATGTGCTCGGTTTCTGCTTCCACTTCCTCTGTCGAAGAGCCGTCGACTAACATACTGAGTAGGGGATCGGTATGGTTTGGTCTCTACAGCTAATTAACCAAAAACAACAAGCTTTATTTGTACTGCATCAACTCTCTAAGCTACTAGCATACAGAAATTCAGAGTACTGTGATATTTTTAAAAACTGAATGAGTTGGTTTTGATATTGTTGCATGTGAAATCAACAGTGTCTACCGACATGCTAACCAAAGGACTAACGCCAAACTAACGTCATAGTCATTAATTATATTGCGGCTGACTGAGTCGTGAACGATATCAGCTTGTGCACCTTGCAGTCCATAATCTGTGAGAGGAAGGAATAAATTTTAGGATCTATTTTGAATGCATATTCTTCTTTTTACACTTGTTTTCGGGATGTGTTAAAACTATACAATAAGTCAACTTTTCATTGTCATCGGGTGCAGCCTGGATCATCAAGTTTGTTTATCAAGTACGTGGAACAATGATGACACGAACCAGTTATTTTCGCGGGAAGCCCTTGCTGATACTTGTCGGACTTTCAGTATGTCTTATTCTATGGATGGCGTTTCAACATTACAAAAGAATGCCCCTGCAAGAAAGGAGTCGTTTAACAGTAACAAAGGAGCAATTCATGCTTGAAGCAAAGCCTTTTCGAATTCTCAGTGGATCAATACACTACTTTAGAGTTGTACCGGAATATTGGAGAGATCGGCTACTGAAACTTAAAGCTATGGGATTGAACACCGTAGAAACGTAAGTTTTTAGTGTGAGATATTGAAAGTTAATTGAGCAATCTGACTTAAATTTAAGCGTTCCGTTATTGAAAGACGGTAAACCTTCAGTAACGATAAGCTTATAAATAAGTTCATCGCATAGAATTCCAAGAAAGATTAAAAACGCCCTTTACCGCTTGCAAATATCTGCATTGGGTCCGGACATATTTACGTTTGAAAAATGTGAAAAATAGACTGATGATGTCATACCAATATTACATATGGGTGATTGACCAAGCGTGAGGTCAAGATGGCTGCATGGATATTGGCCAATTTTTTTTTTTTTTTTTTTTTTTTTTTTTTTTTTTTTTCAGGGAGG
>Ga0126338_10000845_pt1 | contig 18146 bp, 12 predicted proteins | sample OrbCmetagenome_2_FD_92529 | JGI IMG/M metagenome (GOLD analysis project Ga0126338, IMG submission 92529) | Coral microbial communities from Petempiche,Puerto Morelos, Mexico - Orbicella C C metagenome | ecosystem: Host-associated > Invertebrates > Cnidaria > Coral | place: Petempiche,Puerto... | reverse complement strand
TTGAGGGTTGATTCGAATGGTGAACCTCTTACATGGGCCGGGGGGGGGGGGGGGGGGGAATTTCCTTCGAAAGGGGGGGGAGGGGTGGGAAAAAGTTTTGTTTTACGCAATGAATTTTATATGGTAACCATGCCACCCCCAAAATATTTTCGGAGGGACCAACTACTTTACATAGCAACCCGCCCGCTTAGGTGGGCAGCTCCCCCCCCCCCCCCCCCCCGGCCCATGTAAGAGGTTCACCATTCGAATCAACCCTCAAAGATAGATAAAATGAGAACTGTGAGCCCCTAACTCTGCTTAATAAACTTCACAAAACACACAGCCTCACAACCCTGACAACTTTTGCAACAAACGTATCCTGATTGGTTCATGATCAAGGTCAAGTATCTGTCGAACGTGTGTCAGTCAAGCTAAGGTTCAAATGTTTCAGCTACGTGCGAGAAATTGTGTCCGATTGCAGACCCGAGAGTAAGTGAGGCCGAAGTTTCCACCCGCGGGCTTCAGACTCGCGCGCGTACTGTTATAGCGAACCAAAGTGAAACGTCAAAAAGCTTCGTAATGGAAAGCGCTGCTTGCGTGATCGTAACTTCCTAAAGTGAAATGAAAGCCAGGAAGCTATATCGATCTGATGCGTTTAACAATGCTTTAATACAAACCTCATGTCCCCGTGACGATAATTCTTCCATTGCTTTCCTCACCACGAAATAGTGAGATCCCGAAGACTCTCCAGTAATACCTATAATTCTGGCCGCCAAAGCAGAGTTCACCGTCAAAAGTGAAACAACAACAAGTAGTATCGTCGCCATTTCTTTCTTTCTTTATGTAACTCCCTAGCGTGCGACAAACTAAAATATTTCGCGGTCATCGTCAGAGCGCACTCCTCCCCACCACCCCCTAGTGGGTACGGTGCCCGTATGGCCGTATCTTGGTCCGGGAAAATGGGCCAGAATTCCTCGAGACTGCATCTGATGTAAAATAATTATTCAAGGTCTTTAAACTATTAGCCTCCTGCGAAGACGTTCTTACTAGTATGAGTCGTCATAGACCGCGAGCAGTCTCTCTTTTGCTCAAACATCCGTGGGGAAGAACGCAAAACAAGTTGAACCTGCGAGCGCGGTATACAAGCGGCGCGCGCTTCGCATGTCACGCTCGCACGCTCTCGACTGCTCAATTGTGTTGAGTTCTTCTTTGCGTTCTTCCCCACGGATGTTCGAGCAAAGGTGAGACTGCTCGCAGTCTAGGATCGTCACGCACCCTTCCCTAACGAGGGTTGCGTGAGGAAAGATTGCGTGACAAATTGTAGATGTCGACCGAGTTCGCTCTATACTTAATAGGGACGGACCATTATTTTTTAGGTTGGGCAATTACCAAAAAACATCCCTGTACAGCAAAACTGCTGGAAAAAATAATCATGCAGGGGCCTTCTATCCATGTCCAGTTTTCTGATGCTCAGCAAATTCTCGTGCAGGCTATTGCCCACCAAAGAAGATCATGCACAGCCTATGGGGGTGAAAAACATTTCATGCCTCAGAAAAATACCCAACCCCCCTCTAAAAAAATAAAGTTCGTCCCTTAGTGTATTTTCATTCCCGCCTCCAGAGCCGAGAATGAGTATGTCTTGTTGTGCTCATCACATCTGAGCGAGGTTAATATGCTAGATTACCATGCAGGCGATTTTTCTTCCCTTTACTTCCTGTACAGTTCATTAGCTTACGACTTTTTCTGATGAAGAATATATTAATATTTCATTTAATTTTAATCAAATGTCTTTCATTGTCACCCAGTACATTTTGTTAAGATGGCCGAAGACCCTGACCATCAAAAAAGCATAAAAATAAATTAAATCATGTGATATGGAAAAAAGAAACAATCCCAATCGAATACACAAGGATTTGTCACTGTACTCCTTTAAAATGAGTTAAAACAAGAAAAAAAGTGTTACAAAATGAAAATGTCATGAAGGCTAAAAGTAGTTACTTGACATTTCAACTTTAACTAGAACTCCTGAAATGGATGAAATTGACAATCCTGATATTTATCACTAATCTGGGATTTAAATTTGACAAAGGCTTTGTTAGCTGAAGCAAAAGAATGCCTTGATAACCTTTCCTGTAGTTACAATAGATATAGGCTCGATTTCCAGCCACTGTTTGGGAAATGAGCTCTTACTCCTTCCCCAAACTGAGGAACAAACACTGGACGCGAAAGAGCAGTGGAAATTAAGCCTACAATAGATAATCAGTGGGAGCACCATGCACAAAGCACAATAAAGACTTTGACAAAGCTTCAGTACAGTGAGCTTTTGTCCTTTAAAGAGGTATGGGTTGCATTGTTGTAATGAACACGAACAATGCTAAATAACAATTATGCATTGAATTCCATGCAAATAATTCTGCTAAGTAAATATTTGCAACCAATGTCATTTCCTCAGCTAGAATTCTTAATTCTAGCTTGGCAAGGATATAAGAATCCTTGCCAAGTTGTCAAAGCGGGCAGCCGTACCAGTGTTGTAAGCAGTGTGAACCACAATTAAGATGTTTAAAAAAAACTTCAATAAGTATTGTTGAGCGTCTCGCTCAGTGTGGACACTCAATGCGTGATATAGCAATATATGTTGTGTATGCAGTAAGGAGGGGCAAACAAAAATACCTAGCATGGCTATCCCTGAGGAGAAAAAAACTGAATGTACAAAGAGATATATCTGTTAAATCAAGATTTATATACCACTTCATTTTATAATAAACTGCTAAGTATTGAAAGTGAAGAAATGGAGAACCGCAGAATTACCTTTAACAACATTGTATGAAATTATTTGAAGTTGAGGGTTCTAACTAAATACGTTTTTCAAACAAGGAGGCTTTAAGAATTGCTTTTTGCTTTGGGAAACATTATGCCATTATATAAAATTATGTTATTCACTAACATCATCTGAATTATTAAAATATTTTCATTTAAAAGAGTCGTCAAATTTTGAAAGGACAACTACACTCCATCATATGTTGGGAAATCATAGACTTCCATGATATCTTCCACTTTGTACGATGGGAAGAGTCCGTCTTGACCTGCCTTGTGGTTAAGACCCTTGGAGTGCCCATCCCAGTGGTTGCCGGCAATTCCTATGCGATCTCCCACAGAGAGATCTATTTGTGAACCATCTTTGGCCTTATGTGGATAAATTGCTCGAACATCATGGCCTGATTGCCCGCCGTAGTAATAAATATCATCTAGGGACTGGAATTTTTTGGCTGCGTCAGGTTGTGATGATTGCATAAGTTCATAGGCCACACGGCATACCTGGTCATCAAGAACAGAAAGAAATGATGTTTTGCTAATTTGCCAGCAAATATTTGGAATTATATATTATTCTAAAACAAGTAACTAACTAACCACAATGCCCCTAGACTAAGAGTAGTCCTTCTTTTGCTTAGTCCATTGACCAAGACTGTAAATAAACCGTGAGGAAAATATGGCCGCGTGAAATCCTCCAGGAGTTTGCGTGGCCATTTTTCTTGCACGGTTTTCTTTCACTTTCGCTTTTGCTGTACAGATCCATGGAAAACATGGAATCCCTTTTTTTTTAATGTCCTAAAATTGATCCTAAGTAAGAACCCATCAGAATGTGAGTATAGTTTGACTTATTAAATAAAGGAGTAGTGACCATGGAAAATGTGGCTGATTTGCTAAATTCATTATTCATCACACAATGAGGGGTCAGTGGGTGTAGAGTGCCCTCTCCTTGCCATTCTTTGTATGCAACACAGACCTACCATAGCGTAAATTTGCAATCTTTGATGCTTTTCTTACTTGTTAAACAATGGAATGCATGAAAAGCCAAACAAGTGAGGTGTGACAAAACAACAAGGTTGCTAGGGAACAAGTAAAACGTCTTGAGTTGAGAACCTTGAAAAATTTCACATTCTAAAGGAATTTTCAGATTGGACAAAATATAAAGCTGACAGAGACAAAGTGGATAAGGAACCACTAGTAATGTTTCTTTGGTAAAGGAGGTCTCCCCTCTAGGCGTGTGTCCCATTCAAGAAGTGCTGTTACCATGACAACAACAATGCTTTACCTGTGACGAAAAGGTGCAAACCAAGTAATCACATTCAGACAACATCTGAATATCAAACAAAACTCCATGAAGTGACGAGTCTGAGTAACGAGAACCTAGCCCTGCTGATTTGGAAATTTCTTGATCACTAACAAATTCATAGTGTTTGTACCTGGAAAGGAATCAAAACAACAAGTCCCTTAGAAAATTGTTCATATAAAAAAGTAAACTAGAAAGGTATACATAGTTCTTGCATAACATGATTCTTGTTAAAAAATAATACAGATAATTTCCAATAAAAGTAGAGTTCAATGGAATCTTTTGTCAACAACTACCTGATTGAACCCTGTTAACACAGTCACCAGAGGGTCATGAAAATTTGGCCTATTTAATGGGGTGACCATATTAACAGATACAGGGCTGTCATTGCGTTTCAAGTTGCCTGTACCCTTGCTCTCCACACTGAGGGGTTTCACTAAGTTGATGTTTTCAGCAAAAGGGTAACTGGTTTTTGCAGGCAGGCACAACTATTTGATCTGAACTTTTTCATAAAACTTTCCACTAGATGGTCAAAACAGTTGGACAAACTTGTCCTCACAAATGTTCAATTTGCCCGGCGCCAGGCCCCGAATGAAACCCCTGCACACCCATAGAAAACTTGCTACTTTGTGGGTGAATTCTTTCAATAACAGGCAATTTCACCTGTAGTAGATCAGGGAAAATCAAGCATGCTCAGCCATAACAGGTGTTATGGGTTATGTACAGCCCTTAATGACAGCCCTGATATATATCACAACTGCATGTCACTGATCTGATAAAAGCATCCAGAATGCAGATATAACTTTGAAAAAATCAAAATTCAGTCAGTACATACAATATTAACAATGGAAATATGAACATAACTGTTTTGAGTGATGGGGTTAAATTATAAAGGATTATCCAGGTGGGAATTTCAGAATGAGGCCATTGACCGTATCAACAGGGTGGCCGCATTGTATGGGCATTTCGCAAGGACAAAAAACTAGCCGTAATAATGATGTGACTGTATTAACCAGTTGATGTGACTGTATTAACCAGTTAAAAAGAAGTTGACTACTCTTAGCTTGGGAATTTATTATGCATTGCGGTGAAACTACTGCATGGTAAAAGGTACTTAATAAATAAATGTAAATAATGAAAATCAATGGCATTGCAGAATGGACACAAACAACCTAAGTTGAAGTGTTGAGTTGAATACTTTGTTAGTAGTACAATGCCTGATTGTCTAACAAGACTGAAGAAGAACAAAAAATCATGTCTTAATACACACGTGATGCATTTAAAAGATCTTAGAAACATAATATTATTAAAACTGGCAAATCATGGTAGTTTGATGTATATGATGTTAAATTTGATTTATATTTTGCTCTTTGAGCCTCTTCAGTTGTCTGCCATATTAAAATAATTACTGTCTAAGCACTAAAATTGGAATGGTTTGTTTCCATCTGCACAGTGAATAGTTTCCACTGTCTGTTGCCCTGGTTACTGTAGTTGTACTGTTAAGAATTTCTTGACAACTATTATGCAATGACAAGTGTAAGTTTACACACAATCAATAAGTACAAGGTTCATTTTCAAATGTATCAAGCCTTTAGTTTTCTTTTTTTTTTTAAAAAAAAAAGCAGTCCTCAATGGAAACTACAACTTTGTCATCCTTGCATGGCTGTTCTTCTCTTTTAGAAATGTTTTCTTGGAATGCCTTGTTACCATTTGTATTGTGAATGGTTTCCATTGTATAAACGTTTGAAGTTGTCCTTCTCTAGCATTTCGGAATAGATGAATGTATTGAATCAATTGACGCCTTGAGCTACTGTACTGTATTTTAATTCCAAGCTATTGCTGTTCTACAGCATCATTCGCGTCACCTACACCACTTTTATATCATGCGCTATGGAATATTTTCTAACATTCCATGATGCTGCTGTAGAATGACAAAAGCTTGGAATTAAAATACAGTACAGTAGCTCAAGGCCTCAACTGAAGCAATATATTTATCTTTCCACTATACGTTGCCCTGTTCACTGTAGTTGTGCTGTAAGAATTTCTGAGTCGACATCTACTATTATTCAAGCACACGCATAAACAATCATCAACTACAGTAGAATCTTGATTCCTTGATCCCGCGATTCTCCTAACCTCCCAGTAACTCAAACCATAACTCAAGATCTCATGTAAATTCCGTCAAGCAAATAAAAAATAACTGTCATATACTTAAGAAAGTTAAAACTTAACGCTTTTTTACCCATTCTTTTTGCAATTAATATTTAGAAATATCAATCTTCTAAACTTGAAAAGCAAACAAACAGTTACATATTTTTCACTGACAGTTTTCAGCAAAATTCACTTACCATATCTTAAGATTTTAAATACGAGAATAAAGTTCTGAATTTAATAGCTGATTATGGAGATCCTGGATTTTCGTCGATTAGGAGGGCTTCAGGGTTGGGTTTCATATAGGTTCTTAACTTCTTCTCCTTTCTTTCTTTTGATTTTGTTAATTGATGGTGAAAAATAAATAACATCTTATCAAAAGACCAGCTTGACTGATGATAAATATTACAGGGCTCAAAAAAGTGCCGTCTGGTCATCCGGGACAAGTAGATTTTCCTTCTGGGCAAGTAACTTTTCCCTCTCACTTGCCCAATGGGCAAGGGATCAGGCAAGTTGTCTGCCAGATATATCATTAAAAGAGCAAGCTAAGACTTGCCCAAGGCAAGCAAAATTCTAGAGCTACTTGTTCCAAGGTCAAGCCAGAAATCAAGTGTTATTTGAGTCCCGCAATAAAATACATGTGAGAATTAATGACAAAAGCGTACAAATGTAACTACACTGCAGGGGTTTCAATAATTTTTGACACAGGAGGGTAGTTTAGAAAAACAGGCGGGTAGTTTCTTGAAAGGCCCGGAAGGCCTTCCCAACTAGGGGGTCTGGGGACATGCTCCCCCGGGAGATTTTGAAATTCAAGACTCTCCCAGATGCATTTTCCTGTGTTTGGAGGCATATTTTTACGTTGCTTTGTTGTTCCTAGAAGTCAATCAAATTAGAAAGACAAGGTTGATAACAAGTGGTATTTTAATTCTTTGTATTCAAATTGATTCAGGAACCATACATCATATTTCACCCCAAAAAGAAGCATAATATTAAAGTTTAAACACTGAATCGAAATGTGTCCCTTTCAATACACTCAACTAACCTTGCGAAGAATCATTCTTCAACCTCTTTTGTTTTGAGGCTGGAGCAAAATATGCTAATAACGATTGCCTTTTGGCAGCCATTATTATTCATGCTTACTCCCAGTTTCCTCTTGATTTCAGCTGAAGTGCCTGGCACATTTTTTTCACTTTGTATTGATGCGATTGTTCTCGCATGTTAGGTCACATTTTCCTTCATTGTTCGTGGTCCAAAAGGCTGGGTTAACACTAGAAAGTACCTTTCTGTTTCTTTACCTATAACATAAGACTTATTTTGCCAAATTTCTTGAAGAGAATCCTTAGCTGCGAGGAAATTATCTGGTCTTAGTTATTTGTGTACAGCTACCTGGGACAGCTACAAGCAGGTAGTCCGCTCATTACAAACGTGTAGATCTACCCGCTACCCGGCTATTATTGAAACCCCCGACTACAGTATGAGAGAGTATAGACTGAACTTACTTTTCCTTTGCCTCAGGTAATAAATTTGGATCATCTGTTGCAAGGTAAACCCTCCTCTGTTCCACTGCTTGCACTCTCTCTAATTTATTGTAATACAAGTCCACCCAATACATGTATTCCTCAATGGAGTGGAAGGCAGCCTCTGTGTTTATTTTATCTGTTCTTCTCACTTGAACCCTATGATTGTGACAGAAAATGAATCAAATGAGAACCCTTACTTTCTAAATTAGATCCAGAGATGCCAACAGTGCACTGTGAAACAACTTAGAATATTTAATTCAAATGTGGCTTACTCTCTTAATACTTTTTATCATTATTTTAAATTAGAAAATAGCTCCTGAAAGTATGTGTGCTGATTGGTCTAAAATTGTGTTTCTATTAAACAATTACATTATGAGTTTGAGGCTTTTATCGCGTGATAGTTGACGAGGGCGCAGCCCGAGTCCACTATCACGCATAGAAATCGAGAGCGAATAATCTAATAATTAGATATAAATCTACTAGGCGTTCAAAAGTTTACCTAAATCCTCTTCACAGACACTTTGAAAATGCCAAGAAACGGGCGTCATTTTGTTAACAAGGGCACACTGCTATGCTACTCACTATCTATCACAGAATAGACAGTGAGTAGCGTAGCCAATCAGAGAACAGCATGCATGATAGAACGCTGGTAGATTCATACAAAAACTTGATAGAAACACAGAACTAGCATGAGCTGTTGACATAACGATGGCATGAGCAAAACGAAACATTAGTGGAAGCTTGGGAGAACTCGAAAAAGCGACTGAAACATTTGCCTGTTGTCTCATGTTCCAACAGCATTTCTTGTTCTCCCGAACTTCCACTTGTGCTTCTATAACTCGCTTGAAACACGGAACATGTTTTCTATTTCTTACACGTTCAATCTGTTTTGTTGCATGGCCAAATAAATGCCATCTGTGGCCTTGTGCTTCGACATGGACTGAATAGGATTGGTAATAGGTGTGACAGCGTAAAGATTACTCAGTGTTTGAGTCCAGATTCAGAGAATTGTCCACCATCAAGCCTGACGTGGGCACTTCATTGTAACACTACTGCTAACATCTCTCCACCTAGAGATATATATCCAAGATATTGCACAGTGGGGCTTAGATATAAATTTTATTTGAGAGTGGTACAACAATATTTTACAAATGAGCACAGCGAGTAAAATAATGTTTTTTAACACAATCTTGAAAATAAAATTTGTATTTTCAAGCCTGCCACCACGGGGAGTATTAAACCTGAAGGGAGCACTATCTCATTCAAGGGGTCAAGCAATATTACTGGTCACTAGCACTATTGATCTGCCTAGGAACACTTGCAAATTGATACTTAGCACTATCAATCAGAACCTACATGTAACAATGGCACTTGGTGCAACAACACTAGTGACTGGTGTTTAGCTTTAATGATTGACCATTTCAGGATGACAATTGAAGCAAGTTTTTCACTCACAATTTGTTGCTAGCACTAAGAATTGAGGTTGAACTCTAGTGATTTGTATTTTTTTTTTTACAAAAATGGCTCTCCATACTATCAATCAGTGTGTTATAGCAGCGTCTGGTGCAACAACACAAGTGATCAGTGTTTTAAAAACACTTTACAATTATTAACTCTAACCATGTCAGGAGGGCAACTAAAGAATGGTCTCCTCTTATCAATGATTTCTTGCTAATATTAATGACTGGATTGAACTCCAGCTATTATATTTTTGGTAAAAATGGTTCTCTATAGACAAAAGTCCTGAGAGCTTTCAGCCCTGAAGTCACTTCAGCATAGTGATGTGATCAGCCTGTTACATTGCAGTTTTCATAAATATTGAATTTATGGCCACCTAAGTTACAAGATGTTTAAGGTTGCTTCATCTTTTGTGTATGACTAACTACATGCTTTCAATAACACATTTAGTTCCTAACAAAACCTTTTTTTCCAAAGAGTTGTATCCACCATTCTTGAGTTACTGTGGCAAGACTATTCACCCAGTCTCACTCAATGTAGCCATAATGTAAATGGCATCCTTTGAGTTTCAAGATTTGCATATTGACTGTGGTTAGCTTTTTTGTCAAGAATATCAATTATTCATACACGTGTCTAAATCAAAACAGAAATAATCTTCACTCGACATAAATATAATTTGTATGTTTGAGAGTGAATCGACATAGCAATATTTAATATATTTACTAAATTGAAATTTTCAAGTACAAAGATGGAAACATCATGGCATGAAAATGAATACTGAAATAATTTTGATAAAGTTTGAAACTGATACCCTCATTAATATTAATATTTGAACAAAAGTGAGAAACCCAAGGGATGCAATCAACACTTAATTCAAAGAATTGCTGCTTTTCGTGCTGGAGGTGGATTTATCTCATCTAAGTACAAAACATAAAGCTTTGAAAAATGAAACACTATAAGTTGAAACAAAACTTATCACCTAATATTAACTCTCTTAAAAGGGGCAAATATTAAATCTTGATAACTTACATGTCTTGTGTGAAAAAGGCTCTTAATTATCTCAGTTACTGGGCAGTTAAGAACCATTTTTGCACAAGACTTTTAAGTTATCAAAATTTTATAAACAATATTTTGTTCATCTCAGATGAATTAAGCTTCGGTGATTTAATCTCTTGGGTGAAAAAGTCCATGGATTTTGAATGAGTGATATATATATACTGAAAATAAATTAGATGTAAAGGTCCATTAATATATTCAACTAAAATATAATACTCTACTTTAAATTTCACGTATTATGTTTGATGCTTTGCAACCCTGGAGACACTATTATCAAAATACCAAAGGGGAAAAAATATAAGGATACCTTTTTAAAGCTTTTAAATGAAAATAAAATAACATAAAAAAGATTATTTTTAGCTCATAATTTATTAATGTTTAGCTAACAGCTGACCTAACAACATGTGTTTATTTCTAGCCGCTAAAAAACACAGACGTGAGGAAATACATATTAATATTCGAAATCAAAACTAAAATGATTTTCTTACCCAACAATGGGCTTCTTGAAACCAAGAAGGGTTCTTTTCTTGTCGATCTCCTCTTGTACCGGCGGTGCGTAACGAAATAAATACTTCGCAAACTGACCAATCCACCAGACAAATGGATGGCTATGAATTCGTTGAATTCTACCAGCTAAATCTTTTGGTACCGCTAAAGGCATGTAAGGCGGTCGTGGGTACAGGCTATCGACAATGGGCATAAGAATATTATTTTCTCTCGTCGAAGCGGCTCCACTCCAGCTCGCTAGATGGCCTTGATATGTTGTACAGGTTTCACTGACCGGTTTAAAAATCCCGTTCCATCCTTTAGCTGAATATCGCCATCCGACAGAGTCGATTATAAGCGTTCTTTCAAGACCATAAGCGACTATAAAACAATACATTAAATGGTGTACTTGGCATCCGTACCCACAACCTTTGTTGATCTGGCACATAAGTTTCTTTGCCGAATTACAATCTCTAGGATGTTGCAAGTAATGCAGCCGTCTTTGAACAAGATCGGTTAGTTCTTTATGCTCTTTTTCGACCCATTCTTTCTGACCATCCATCGTCTTCAACTTTTCGAAGTTCAGTGATAAAGTATGGTGCATATCTGCAACAGTTTGCACCATTTCACGAAGCTTTCTATTTACATTTTCGGAAGCAATTTTGTTCACTTTGCTGACTTCCGCACTTACAAAATACCATATTTCTTTCAATTCTTTCTCTGCTCTGCGTCTCGTAGTTAAGAATTCCTCGCTTGGCGGGGTGAAACCATGAGAGTTGGTCACAGAATTGATCGCCACTTCGGAGTCGCGTTTTTCCTTTATCACCGGTTGCTGATTTTCAGAAGCTTCCGCGGCGAGTTTTCGCTCAAGATCTAAATTCTTCTTTCTAAGCTGTCCCACTTCAATTTCTAACTTGTTCTTTTCAGCTTGAAGCTCCGCTAACTTCTTTTTGAGCCCCTCATTTTGATTCTGTAGTAGTTCCACATGTCTTTCTTTCTGCATAACCGCAGCTACATTTCGATTCGAATCCTCGGCCACTGACAGAAGCTGCCAGCCCATATAGCCCAGAATTAGCAGCCATATTGATACTAGAGCGAAGATATACTTCCAAGTTGTTCTTGTCATTTATAAAAGCCGAGGATAAGCCCTGAATCCTAACAAACTCTGGTTGTATTAAACAGACATTACCACAGCCAAGAGTTAATTCACGAAGTAAATTATTTAACTATTAGGAGCCAACTCAAGCTTAGAATAACCATAATATTTTGTAAAGAGCCCGAAAATACCCAGAAGCGTGTTCGTCACTTATCAGCGTATTTTAAGGGAGCAAAATGAATCTTCTTTCATGAAGAATCAGTTCTCTTTGGTCGCGACCAGACACCGGACGAAATCTTGAATTTCTTTCCCAGGCGTTACGTACAGGAAAGTGATCGCAAAGAAGTCTGGGTTTTTTTGCAGATCCTACCGAAATCTTTATTCGGAAGAAAACGATTGGTCCCGACTATTTCCGACTGATGCCGAATGCATGGTACCGTATCGCTTGCTACTAGTGAGGAAGATTTGATTTTCAAACTATTTTCGATTGAAAATTGATAAAGGGGCCTCTCATGCAGGTTACTGTTTCTAAATATTTTCGTCCAAGGCGCTGCTCGGCCACAGCAGTACGGCAGGATTTCAAATTTCCAATAAATCAAATTTCAAATTTTCCATCAGTAAACCACTCTTCGTCAGAACCAAACAAAACCAGATTGAACCCAGGTTTATAAAAGTATAGTATTGTTAAAAAATTTGAATTTTACTTCCCCCTTGGAGACAATAAGCTTGACCCGAGCTTTGTATCTTATTGACCCTTATCATTAGTATTCTAAAACGGACAGACATTGATAAGAGTGCAACCTAAAAGATGTCTTGATAAGTAAAAACAGCAAAAAGTTGGCGTTTGCCTCTGAACACAGCAACTTGATATCAGATTCCGCGCCTCATATACATCCCTTTCCGGGCCCCATTTCTCATGGGAGGCTCCACCTCAGTCTGTCTAATGACCTGTCGCGTCCAGCCCGCTTGCCTCTGATCATGACCCCAGATGCTGCTGAAAAGCTTTTTTTTTTCAGCCCTTTTGACGCACTGTTAGTCTTGGATCACCTAGTATCAAGAAATCGTTGGGTTGACCTTTCTCGTTTTTGCATATTAATAGATCAGTGCAAAAACAAGAATGAAGCGTATCATGAAACAGGGGATAGAGTGCAAAAGTACACCTTTCCACCAAGGTGGTAAAGGCGGGGGGAGGGGGGTGTTCTGCATCACGTTTCACGGAAGAATAAAAGGTCCTTTCACCAATTACGTAAATACCCGTTCCCACCATTTTCCATGATAGGATCTCCTGCCAAAAGCTTGATTTTTAGTAAACCCTTTGAATAAATAGGAGGAGATAGATTAAAAAAAAGATTATAAAAGTACCTCTCTGCCCATTTGAAAACAATAGATCCAGATCAATATTACTGACTTTGAGAAACTACGATTCCGTTAGCGCGTTTATTTTGCCAAAATCGCGACTTGGGACAACTTGCTCAAACTCTTTCGCTCGACTGTCATTCATCGGCTGTCGTCACTTCTAATCACATCTGCTTCGTGATTGGCTGTCGTTACCAACTCAAAGCGGCGTCATTTTCTGACACGTGCTCTAATCACGAGGGACGGCTTCATGGCGAAAGGCAACGGGGACAGCATGAGCGACGAAGAGAAAGAAATCGACATCGAAAGCGACGAGGTAAATTTATTGTTTCGTTGTGATGGTTAAGAAGTCACAAAAAACAACGTTTTTCTTCGAATTTGTTTGATTTTGTTTAGGAGGGAGCAGAAAATGGCGAAGAAACACAATTCATGACCCAGGTATGGCCCTATGTTTTGGTGTCAAATTGCGCGTGCAATTTTCCACATGGCCTTCGTTTCAAAACCACGTGTTTGTGTTTTGGACCTCTCCGTTTTCCTCAGATCTGATTTTTTGGATAATCGCTAGGCTTAGAAATCAGATCGACGTTTTTTGTAGTTCAAGTATCCTTTCAGTGTTCGAGAATCGGAAGGTTTTTTCGCCGACTCTTGCGTCACGCTATCGTTGGTAGCCCATGTTGTTGGTTCACTCTGGCCTGAATATTTTATGAGAAATGCATGTCCTAATCTGTCTGTTTGAAGAAGTGGGTTTTGCCTGCACGTTTATTTCACATTGTGACCAAATTGTGTTGTTCTTTATTTTTAGGCTGATAAAAGGGCACATCACAACGCATTAGAAAGGAAAAGACGAGATCACATCAAAGACAGCTTCGCACATCTCCGAGATTCTATTCCGTCGCTACAAGGAGAAAAGGCAAGATTGCGAAATTTCGTCTTTACATTTATCTCCTGTATTTGTTTTCTTTTTAGAATGTTCTACAAGAAGCTGGTGTTTAGCTGAGGAAAATGCTGAGTTTTGCTATATTCGTTCGTAAATCCTTCGCCTTTACATGCCTGTCCGGACGTCCTAATGGCATAACGTTTATCAATTCCAGTCCGCCTCAAATTTGTTCACTTTGGTTACCAAAAGCTTCCCACATTTATACCGGCAATTGATAGGATTAATCAAGATAAAAATATTTCACCGTGTGTGTTCAAAACTAAAATGAATTTTTTTTGCGTGTTTATCAGTTAACATATTATTGGTTAAATTTCACTTAGAATTTATGCAAATGCAAGCACTTATTTTATCTACTGTGGTGGACCTGCCCAGACAGACTGCAGGGTTCCACTTGTCTGAGCATGACTGGGAGATAACAGTGTTATTGACTGGGAAATAACAGTGTTTTTAACTGGGAGATAACAGTTTAGTGTCTGTGGGATGAAGGATGAAGTAGTACATGTACTTTAATTTAATTGAAATTTCTCCTTGTCAAACATGATTGCAAGTGAGTAAAGTAAATTCAAAATTTGTTTCTTTGTTTATACCTTTTAGTATTAATAATAGTTTTGACATCTTTTAATTTACTGCAGTTAAAAAGCAGTCAATTCAAAGCCCTGAGACTGTGAATGTCATATCATTGAATTCATTAGACCAATTAATTACGCACTCTCAAGCTACACTTAAAGTTTTGCACATTGCATGGGAACTGTTGAAGTTTTGTCTATTTATGGCTGAATTTACAAGGAAATATCCAATTGAACAGTATTGAATTACGTTGCTAGCCTGAGAGAAAAAAAGCAAGGTGAAAAGGCAGATGCTGTCCTTTGCTTGCCCAATGCGCAAATCAATTTTTGGGAGGAAAGGTTTGGAGGAAATTCAAATTACAGAGGTACTGCTAGAAAATAAATTACTTTATTATGATATACAATTAACTAGTTGTGTTAGTAATACATTTTAGGGGAGATAAATCACGAGAATGACATTCTAGTTAGTACATTGTAGTTACAGTCCCTCAAAGGGCACGCTAAAAAAAGATTTTTCTTTGTACTCTGTAGAGTGATATGTCATTGGTGTGAAATGTTTTGGGTGTAATCTCAGACGATTGCTTGTGATGTTGCCATGCCAATCTCATAGCAGATGTTAGCTGTGCTTTATGTCTAGTAATCAAAATATCTCTTGCAGGCGTCAAGAGCTCAAATCCTCAACAAGGCAACAGATTACATACAGTTTATGAGAAGAAAGAATCATTCACACCAAGTATGTACATGTAGAGTAACCTGCTGCTCTCTTGTTGTGAATTTAAGAAATAGAAAACATGTACCATGTCTCTATCAAGTTTTAGTATAAATCTACTAGCATACTATCGTGAATGCTGTTCTCTGATTGGTTATGCTACTCACTATCTATTCTGTGATAGCAAGTAGTGTAGCAGACTGTGCCCTTGTTGACAAAATGACAGTTGCCTCTTGATGTTTTCGAAGAGTCTGTAAAGGGGACTTAGATAAAATTTTGAATGACTATACTAAAGCAAAATTAGATTATTCGCTCTTGATTTCTATGCATGATAGTCGACTCAGGCTGCACCCTTGCCAACTATCACGCGATAGAAATCTCAAGCTCATAATCTAATTGTTTAATACAAACCCAAGTTTTGGAGAATGAGATCTGCCGTGGAAACACAAGCTGACAGGTGAGTGTTTCCACAGCTTTTATGAGTTCTCCCAAACTTTCACGACTGTTTCTATTAAACAATTAGATTACGAGCTTGAGATTACTACCATGCGTAGAAATCGAGAGCGAATAATCTGATTGTTTTAGTGTAAATCTACTAGTGGTTCAAAAATTTATCTAAATCCTCTTCACAGACACTTCAAAAATGCCAAGAAGCAGCCGTCATTTTGTGAACAAGGGCACACTGCTACGCTACTAACTACCTATTACAGAATAGATAGTGAGTAGTGGAGTCAATCAGAGAATGGCATTCATGATACAACACTAGTAGATTTATACTAAAACTTGTTAGAAACACAGAGAACACGTTTTCTATTTCCTTTAGAAAATACCGAGACAAAAAAAGAAGGCAAGTAGGTGAGTGGGGGCTAGAAATACTCCTGTAGCCACTTCATAATAAGGGATCAAAGATAAGTCAGGCCTGAAGGGCCACTAAGCTTACATGTAAATGTAAATGCAGAGTTTTCCTGTTAAAGTAGCTATGAGCAAACAGTGCATTTGTACAGAGGATCAAAGGTGAGGCTTGGAATAGTCATGCCATACATTTATTTTGTACATTTTTATAGGAAATTATTGATGACATTGTGTATTATTTTCAGACTGATATTGATGACCTCAAAAGACAAAATGGAATACTTGACCAACAAGGTATGGCTCTTGTTTTTGGAAAAGTTATATGTGCCTGATGGTCAGAAACATTTTATATGATGTTAAGGTATGTCTTTCCACTCTTTGTCCACCTGCAACTTACCCTTCATCTTGGTCAGTTTTACCACCGACGTATAATTTTAGATTTTGTGAAAACCTGATTGCCATTTATAGTAGTAGTATGATCAGAGGAAAGAATTACTGTGTTGAGATACTCTCAAAATTTAGCACCAGCTACATGGAGGTATTTATTTCATATTAAATAAGATTAAAAGCTGAATTTTTGGGTAAATATTTTTCCAGGGCTGTCATTAAGTTTTGATTCATCTGTTGTTACTTTGTTACTTTATGGGTGAATTGTATCAACTACAGCCCAGCTAAGTTTCACCCGTAAGATCAAGGGCACATCGAGCATGCTCAGCCATAACAGGTGGTACGGGTTACGGCCTTTATTGACAGCCCTGTCTCTTTTTTTTACTACAGTTCGTGCACTGGAGAAAGCGCGAAATTCAGGACAGCTTAGCATTGACGCAACAGCAGCTCTTCTGACAAGTACCGACAATCTGCTTAGCTCATCACCTTCTGGAGATGGCCTTCTGGAAAGCCAGCTAAAGCAGGACCCCAGTTCACCTTTATCAATTAAAGTCGAGAACAATAATGCTGAGCTAACATCGGATGACGAGTATAGCAACAGAGCGAAGAGGAGAAAACGTGACATTTAGCATCTAGAACATGTGTTTTTAGCAGAAGGGTTTTTTAAATCTGGTTGAAGTAGTTACACAATGACTATCTAGGGCATGTTAGGGTTTTTCTTTCTTTTTTGTTTACAGTAAACAGCCTGGACATCAAAGACATGAACTTTGAGGAATTTTGCAAATTGCCTTGAGTGGAGCATCAGATCTGTAATCTAGCTTGGCAGTAAGGGTAATGGACATGCATTGATGCAGCAATTCACATGTTGTTCAGAATTCAGTGGTAGCTTAATTACTTACTGTCCTGTATGCCTGCCAGCACTGAGGGCAGCAACAAAGGTGGCATGTTTTCAGAACCCATCTTGCTGACCTGGCAATTGATTTTGTTTGGTGATAGTCCCCCCAAAAGTCTCAGACCCATAGTCCATCAAATTGAATGCCAAGCTGTTCATTTTAGCATCAGTTAAGAGTTTCCTTCAAACTAGACGTGCTCGTGTTCATGCACTATGCAAGGTCTGGACACACAACCCTGAAAAATAGTAGACCACTAAGGAACAAATGAATGTATATTAGAAGCCATCTGTCATATTCTGCCTCCTTTTGAGGATCTGTGGAAAGCAATGAATGATAGATAGTGCGTTTGTATTGGTTTTGTCTTTAACTAGTAAGCTCAGTCTGTAATTTGGTAACAAAAGTATCATCTAAGCAACAAAGATTATCCACAGAATTCTCTTGAACTAACCCTTACAAATGCTATACCGGAAAGTCGATATAAAATGTTTTGTTCTGGTGACTTTATTGACTTATCAGCCGATAAAGTAAAAGTTAGTCTTAGAAAAGAAATGTTGTTCACGTTAGTCTATTTGCTACTTACCTTTGATCT
>Ga0126338_10000844_pt1 | contig 18148 bp, 14 predicted proteins | sample OrbCmetagenome_2_FD_92529 | JGI IMG/M metagenome (GOLD analysis project Ga0126338, IMG submission 92529) | Coral microbial communities from Petempiche,Puerto Morelos, Mexico - Orbicella C C metagenome | ecosystem: Host-associated > Invertebrates > Cnidaria > Coral | place: Petempiche,Puerto... | reverse complement strand
TAGGTACCTAGTCAGAAACCCTGTTTTGATAAAACATGTTCAGTTGGTGAAAACAACGTTCAAAGATACAAATCGGAATGTTCCCGTCTGAGAACACCATTTTACTTACAGCAAATGTGAACAAGCTGCATACTGATACATTGCTGATTTCTTGAAACCCCAACACATTTTCCAATTTATTTAATCAAGCCGAAAGTAAAAATAAGTTAATTTAATATTCAGCATCCCGATAACTAAAAATTGTTTAATAATATGTCAAATATACAATTAGAGTCTATATCGTATAAACAATTTTCTTATAAAATAACATATGGACTCAATAGTCCAGCCCAATATATTCATATTCACAGTATAAGACAATGTAATTAGACAATGACGCATATTTGTTCGAATAATTTGAAATTGTTACAGTTTTGACATAACTTCAAGAAACTTCAATAATTCTATTTTATACACTTCGCGTCCATTTTATTATCGGCTTCAATTAAATTTACTGTAAAACACTAAATATTTCAATGCAAGATCTTAAAATACTAGCAGTGGAGAGCTGCACTCGTGAGCTTGATTACAAATTCATTAATTATAATGTAAATATCGCTATGAAAAGCTCAGTTCGGCAGAAGCATCTTCCCTGCGACTGATTAAGCTTGTTCTATACCAGTTGACTAAGCTAGGGCCAGCTCACCGATCTTGTCAGACCTGTACAATAAAATGACATCCCAAAAAGTTACAACTAGTACTCTGAGCACTGCTTAGTAACATCTCGTGCTCAAATTCTGTTGCTGAAGTTGTTATTGTTGGTGTAGCCGTTGTTGCTGCTGTCAGATACATACTATAAAATCTCACTAGTTTAATTAAGGCTACCGTACACCTTTAGAAGTGCCTCGCGTCCACGTGATGTAGCGCGTCCGGATACCTAAACTCCTATATCAAATTAAAGCCCATAGAGCTGGCTATCAAACTATACCAAGAACTTTGAAATCAAATGAATTGTAGCATTTTTTATGACCTCAAAATGCGAGTGTCCGAATCACCTTTTGAACCGAATCCCCTTTTGTCCTTCAGTTCAAAAAGGTGCCTGCGATTTGCCATATTTAATTTCAGTGAAAATTTACTGAACATTTTCGCAATAGGAATAAAAATATATGGAGTGATCGTAGAAAAGTCGCTCTCAGAGAAAAAAAGTTTTGGAATAACAAATTCCGTGACGCGTTTTTGTCGCTTATATATCAAACTAGCTACTGTCCAAATTTGAGGGTAATCGAACAAATACCCTTTGACTTGTAGCTTCCAAAAGGGACCCAAAGATGATCAGGACGCTCACGTTTTAAGGTCGTGAAAAACTCGACAATTCATTTTATTTCAAAATTCTTGGTATAGTTTGATAGCCAGCTCGATAAGCTATAATTTGATATAGGGGTTTACATATCCACAGTTAAACCAGAAGCGCTACATCGCCTGGACGCGAGACAACTCTAAAGGTGCTCTAAAGGTATACGGTAACCTTGACTTGAAAGATGGGCGCAAGCTTGACCCCGGCCTGGGGCAAGGAATGCAAGCATAGAAAACAGTCGGAAATCGAGCTTAGAAGAGGGATAGTGTGTGTTTAATAGATGTCCATTACAGGGTCACTTAAACAAAATGCTAAACAAGAAGCGTACTCTATCTACAAGCAAACAGCAGGCTTGGTATTTGTATTTACCTCTGTAATTTGACCTTTTCTGGTCTGCTTTTCCTCCTCAGCTTCATCATTACTCTTTCCATTTCTTGAATGAGGCATTTCCAACGAGTTACGTCTTTTAAAGGTATTGTCCAAGTGAGATCTAATCGATATCCTTTCGATAAGTGATCGCCTCCGAGGCACAGTGTTAATAATGTCTTTATCTTTGATTGGTCTCCGTCTTACCGGTGTTTCACTAAAAGTGTCCTCAGTACTCTTTGATCTCCCTCTTTCCGACAATTTGTCGGGAGGCGAGAAGGGTTTGAAAATAACATTCCTTTTCTTGTCCTCCTCTGACGCAGCGACTATATCTTTTCCGTGACTGGAAGCTGGCGTTTCCTCGGCACTACTCCTTCTTTTAGAGAGATTTTCTTTACTATTAGCACGTACCATTGGTGTTCGTTCTAAAGAGATTTTCCGCACCTTGTTACGTTTCACGTTGGATTTAGACAGTTTTTCTTCGAGTGGTGTTGAAATACAGCTTCGTGCTGAAAAATCCTCGTCTGTTGATTGAAGATTAAGATCGTACACACCACTGCTACCTGAAGAGTCAACACTTGAGGCAGTTTCTGAACTGACGAGTGATAACCGCTTCTTGGTTGAGCGAGGACTGGAGCTGTTGGACGGTGTAGACTGGGTCCTCATTAGAGGGACATTGACAGAGTTTACTATCGGTTGGTATGGTGACGTATCACCTGGTTGTGTACTTGGGATAACAAGAGGCGGCTGACTTCCCACACTGATACCTGTTGATGCTTCCGTTAAACCATACTCTGCCATTCAAGAAAGTAATCAAAAAGTTCATTAAAAAAAATGTTATAAAAATACGTACTTATTAGAGCTTACAAGAAGCTGTACAAAGACAAACAAGTACCTCTATTTCGCATAGCTTGTTTCCATAGTAACCTTGTAATCTCTGTCACCCAAGCCGTCTTCACTTCAAGAGACTGCGCCTACAGAACAGAATCAGTAATAATACAGTCAGATTTCCTCCAACGGCAGATTTTAAACCCTAAGAAATACATAAGGCCACGGTGATTTACTCATAAAAATCGAAGTGCATAAAAACCGCACGGATTCAAAGCTCGCCCCAAACAGCAACGCAAAAGATGAATTTTAACTTGTGATGAATGAACGCAGGAAAGATAGCAATAAATAAGAAAGGACGACTAGTGCGCAAAGTTCACTGGAATACTAGTAAGCAGGCTATGGCACCGTTTAACAATAATTAGTCATTCAAAGCGGTTCTTTTTTTTAAATTTTGCTTTCAATACCGTTGATTTATCTCCATAGAGTCTTGGCACATTGAGAAGAAGTAAGCGGCTCAGGCCAGACTAATACAGAGGCCTTATTAGGGGTTTTCCGGATATTTAGGTAAAAAATTAACGGGATACAGGATACTTGGGGGAAAAATTAATGGTTTATGGATCAGATAGATAGATCAGATATCCCGGGATATCGAACAATTGGAATTTACGGGATATTGGATATTTCGACTAAAAGGGATATGAGATACCCAGACCCCTTTAACGGGGCCTCAGTTCCGACAGTGGACACCAGTTTTTCTCGCGTCCAAGTTACTGAGCTTATTTGTTCCTCTGCTAGTCGACACTTGACTGTAAAAAAGAAAGAGAAATTTCTAATTTTATACGTTACTGACTTCAGCCTTGAATTGCCTTCGTTCAGTATCGGATAGCTCAGTCTTTTACCAACTCACGTGTTCGATTTCTGATACTACTCCACTTTACGGAGAAGCAGAGATTGTGGATAATACCCTTCACTTTGTCTTAAAAAGGAGTTTACTTCAAAGTTGGATTACTGCCAGACAGAACAAAAAAAACACGCCCTACTTTATTCCATGCGCGTAACTATCGAGAGAAGTGACAAGAGTTAAACCGCTGACCTGTAGAACAAAAGTGTCCTCTGGCTTCCTTCTTCTGAACCACAGTTCAAACTTGAGCCCGCTGTCACCAATGTTCTCTGTAAGACCGAGATCAGTTGTCTGAAATAAGGCAAAGATAACAACACACACGAAATTAAATGAAATGAAAGAGAAAATAGGAAATGAAAAATGCAGAATTCTCAGATTGTACAAATTGGCCCATTAAACAGATCTCTGAGTGACGAATTCCGCCAAGATGAGAAAATAGGTTTGCCTTCATTTGATAAGCAACATCAAACAACGTAGAAATCGTAAAGAAGTTCAATAATGTATGCTGTGTCAGCCACGATAGTGCACCAATGCAACTTAGTACAGTAGCATACTTGAGAACATTCGTCAAGTAAAATATAGATCCGTTAGAATTTTGTTAGCGTTTTCTGACAATCGAAAAAATACGGACTCAAGAATTTAACTGATTAATGAGACTGAGGAGCAGATTTGTTGTGAGATCCGGTAGAGTTTATTGGACTTGTTTCAGGCATGGTTGGTTACCTTGAGTGAGTTCTTGTAGTAATACAGGTCCACTCCTCCTGGCTGCTTCCTGACTTTACTGAATATCACAAGGTCATCTTGTAAGAACACTCGCCGCTGGTGCTTCTTTTTCCCCGTCCATACCGTGAAGTTGTCTTGGCGCAACAGGCGACCCTGTTCTTTAAGATTCATCTGCAAACCAGTAAAATTCACTTCCGGTTATTCTTGATGTTTTTTGACAAGTTCTCACAGTCATTAAATCCTGGCCAAACCAGCATTAAGGAAAGGAAAAAATACAGGAAGGAACAAAACAAAACACGACACACGAGAAACCATAAACACATGACCAGTGGCATCCTGTGGGCGTTCTTTTTTCTCCACTTTGTATGTATGCATGTTGGTTTGTTTGTTTGCTTGAAACGTCCCTTTGTTTGTGTGTCTGTTTGTTTGTTTGTTTGTTTGTTTGCTTGTTTGTCTGTCGGCGGTCAGTTAGTCAGTAAAAGACTGATTAAGACAAATGAATACACTTACGTCACAGCCTCTGAGCGAATCCCAGGCAAGCAAGTCGTTACCGTGCCTTAGCTGGTATTTCACCATTTCTTCCGCAGCCTGGAATTAAGAGAAAGAATTAACACCTTCACTTGTCATCAGAAATACGGGATACATTTAATATACAATCCTGACAAACAAACGTACCTTGAGCTCCGTGATTTTCGGATGTCCCGTATTTAATGCTTTGATCATGTCCTGTCGATGAACATAAGTATCAGTTAAGTTATATTAGGAACGTCCGAATCAGCTGTGTTACTGACATAGTTTCACCTACCTATCAAATAAAGGATTTATGTATGTATTGAATGAATCAACCATTTAACACGTATAGATACTCACGCGTAATAGAAGTCCATACTTTCCCATCCTTTGAACTGGTTTAATGAGAAAACTTCCAAGATCAAGTTTGTCTCCAAGTTCTTTCTGACGCGCCTGAAAAAAGAGAACAGATTGCTTTTACTCACTGCATCTCCTTGTCCGAGTGCAAGGGCCGTTCTAGGACAATATCGCTCGCACATTCTCTGGCAAGGCCGAGCGAAAGAAGGCCTGTACAAGATGACAGTTAAAATCCATCAAATATATTCGTTTGCACACGATTGGTCTTAACGCGACAAGTGGCTGAATATTCCCCAGCTAACACTGGGGAATATGTGGGTGAGATTCCCCAAGTTTCAAAACGTTTCGCGTGTTGCGAAAAATATTTGAAGGGTGACTCTCTCGGAAAACTGTTCGCTTCTGGTAATTGTTGATAACTTGCACAGCAAGAGTTTATAACAATACACCGTCCACTAAACAGGTCACGACAACAAATAAAAAGTCATCAAACATAACATGTGGCAAGGATGGCTGGTTCGATATATATCTGATATACTGACTCACCCTGAAGTATACATTGCCATGATCAGCAAGAAGCTGGTCTGAGCGGGGCTTGTTCTTGTTATACAAAGCATACAAGTAGAACTGACGTTCCTAACAATTACATAAAAATCTTTCATCAAACAACGAAAACTAGCTACGTTAACAAACAAGCTCCTAATTTTACTCTAAGGTTTGGGCAAAATCCAACCAAAAAATTCCGTCCTACAGAATAGAACTTCTTCGAAACATTTTATTTACGGACACTAATCGGAAAGGCAGACACCTCCCTGAGGGGGACATGATTGACTCGCTGGACTCGGCTGAAGTTTACTTGTTTTTCTCTAACTAAGCTCTGGATCCGTGTTAGTGCCAGTTCACTGTGAATATCAATAGCAAGTAGGAATTATCCATTGTTTATTTCCAGACTGACTGCAAAGGGTTGACTGCAAAGCTATAGCTTGGTTTACACACATACCCATTTCAAAAAACAACTTCCGATGTCTAAGATTCGGTCCTTGCACGCTTCTAATTCTTGCAGGAAATACCTGAAAAGCGAAAAGAACTACTAGTACACAGGGACACATGAGAGAGATTACGTGTAAGCGCAGAAACTCTGCAGATAGGTAGGTGGACACTTAGTCTCAAAACGCATGGTGTAGGCAAGTAAAACATGATTAATAGATCACCATCACTGAACGTACGACACTAACCTTTTATGGAAATCGTGAATCCTCTCTATATTTCCAAACAGAATGTTCTTCTTGCCCTTTAGTGATGGCAGTAACTCTGGATTATCCATCTCTACGATGTAATTCTAAAGTAAAAAGAAGAGATAAGACGTAAGCGGTAAAACTTCACAACCGAAGAAAACTGAAAAAATCGAACTTAATCCATTAATGGTCAAAGAAACGCCAGCTGACAAAAATAGTTTACTCACATCCATAATATACTGAAGTGATTTTACATAGTCCCTCTCCGTATCAATCATCTCTTGAAATATATACTTCAATTTCCTAGGGTCGGACAAAACAGACATCAGAAATCACGACGGCAACAAAAAATACCAGTCTTACCGAATATAGCTCGACGTGGTGACGACTGACAATGACGAGAATGAACAAATTTGAAAACGAAACACTCAAGTTTTCAAGTATGCCTTGCTTGAATTAGTCCGAAGTTTTGAAAATATATTTGCACTTGACAGTAACTTACTCTTCTATTCGGGGATTTAGCACTGGAATTTCCTCAATAACTGGCATTTCAGTCTGAAAGGGAGAAAAAAACCCAAAAACATTCAACAAAACGGTTGAAGTTTTCACTCGCCAGTGAATGTGTTCATTTTTTGACCGGTCTTGCTAATAAACAACTTACTTCCTTCCATGAATACAAGGCTGCAGATGTGGGAGATGATGAAGTCCTCCGCCGTCCAGGTGTCACCCCCTCCACGTGTGTGATCGGTTTGTCTATTTCGTCCTCGCTTTCAACCAGTAAGTCCCCCTCATCCTCGCCCTCGTCTTCCCCTCGGCCAGGACTGGAAGTGGTGGACTCGTCACTGCCTCCAGTAGTAGTACTGCTGACCTCGCTTGAAGGGTGACCCTAAGATATCGGTTTCAGAAGACAGAAAAGGTCAGCTGACAAAAAAAAAAAAAAAAGAACTTACAAGAAGTGATGAAACTTCATTGATTCGACTTACATCAAACCTGGGCACATATTCAAAGTTTCACATGAGAACGATCTTAACACCCGCTTGTGATCGTTACCATGATAACACAGAGAAAGGATGACATGTGGTACCTTAATGTCCTACATCTAATGTTGGGTAAACATGACTCACAGACTCACCGAAAGCCTTTCCTGGGCTCTGTTTAGTGTTTCTTGTCGCTTTTGTAACATATCTAAGATCTCTTTGTAGCGTGTAAGTATATTCTCGGCTTCCTTCACTAGTTTCGTGCTTGCCAAGTTTGTAGCCAGTTCAGATATCCGGTTGAGTCGACTCTCGCTCCACACAGGAGTCTCTTGTAGATGCTTCTCCAATCCGCGTGTTAATGCAGTGACGCCTTCTAAATAAAGGATCTCTTCCATGTTCATTGTGGCCAGCTTTGTTAATGTCCTCATGGACCAGTCTGAGGCCTGTTACATAACAATCCACGCAACAAACATCAAGTTATCAATTGAGGAGTTGTTCTGATTGGGGCTAACCCTTTAGCCCGAAATATCAGTCATCTCCCACCCTCGGCCCGGGATTAGGCTGAGGGCGGCAGAGGACAAGTAGCCGTGCTTACACCATGCCGCTCATGGACCACTGAACATCCGCACGACTGGCTCAGACTAAAATGTCTGCTGTTATACATCTCTTTCACTATATTTCATCACTGTGAAACTGAAACACCGGTTTAGAAATCACCTTACCAGCCGTAGTTCTATTACCTGCTCAATCATTTGGTAAAACTCCATGCAGGAACTGAGCTGCTGTCTTCTGTGTTCAAGCTTTCTACAAAACTTTCTGTACATCTCCTCCAAGGCTCTTTTTCTTTCTTTAATTCCAATTCCTTCGTAGTGGCCTCCTTGAACCATACTGCTTCCTTCCTCAAGGAGATTTTCCACTCGATCGCAGTAGCACTGGAAACAAAAATATTAAAAGTCACCATTGTTACTCGGCCATCGCCACAAGTGATTCCTTACAAAACGTCTCGTGAAGTCTCTAGAAAGTAAGCTTTTACAGATGTTCCCTTGCTCACCGATCCAATCACACATCCCTCGCTCGACTGCAGCACATTACCTTGGCTTTGTTTTCAAAGTCTTCGAAGTCCTCTTGAAGCGTCTTGACATGACCAATGGAATCTCCAATCTCAGTGTGTTTGTCTAAGAACTGTTCTCCTTTCGTCGATATCCAGTTGACGACCTGCAGTTTGTATAGAGAATGCATCAGCTGAACACTGTGCTTGTTTCTCAGCTTTGTTTTGAATTTCAATTCGAAATATATCTTGGTTTGGTGACGTTTGCTTGCCTAAATTTTTGCTGAGTGATCTGTGATGCCATCATTTTAAAAAAGAAGCAAATTAGCACGAAAGCCCATCATACACTTGTCAAGACTGGTTTTCGCTAACGCATAACGTTTAACAGGTGTATGATTCAAAATAAAAATAAATAAAAGATAAAAAAAATCTTGCTTAGATATATTTCTAATCAAAAATTCAAAACAATAATCTGTGCTAATCACGAGCTCGTACAATCTTCTCACTGGCTAATAAGAATCTGAAACCCTTCGGATTCTGGAACTTAATTGAGAATTTCAAAACATGAATTTGTTTTCCAGACTGTAAAGGTTAGCACATAAATGAACTTCCTATGTTTTACCTCGTCCAAGTCTTTTTCAAACTCCTTCAAGGCAAGGCACTGTTCTAATTTCCTTGTTCTGTTCTCTGTGAGCAACTCCAGTTTACAAAACACTTCATTCATTTGATGGTACAGTTTTGTCACGCAATTCACAGTTTCGATGTAGTCGGGCACTTTAGGTAACGCCGCCTCATCTTCCTGTAATCTAATCAATATTTGCTCTCCCTCAACTTGTAAAGCTGATAATCTACTGTCTTCAAACACATCCTTGATTTTCTGATGATGTTGCTCCAGGAGGTTTTTACATTCCTGGATGGTTTCTCCAAGTTTGCTACTCGTAAACTGTTGCATCACGCCCATGGCGAGTTTGGCGGCGCTCCTACATCCAGTCATGAACGGCTCCAGTTTCTGAAACACAACAACAAATGGTATCAGCAAAGTATATTTGTAAGAACGCAATGGGACCTCCCCTTGCGGTCACAAAGTGTCTGTCCACTTGTGTCACAGTCCAGGAGAGATTTTTGTTGTATTTTAACTTCTACTTAGCTGGTTGCCAAGGTGACCAAGCATATGATGTCAGGTAAACACTACAATATTTAATAGTTTGGTTCGAGTTGGAGGAAGTCGGTTCTTGCTAGCTCACCAAAACACTACTCTTGCGGTTTATGGCACCGTGGTAATAGGAATGGATATTGACAAGAACAAAGAAATACTTTGAAAAAAAGGCAACACATGCATCGCTTAATTAACTTTCAATTAACCGTGCGGTATTCTCTTAATTTTATAAAGGAAATGTAAGTTACCGCTATTGCGGGATATTAACACACGTTTACAATTAACAGCCGCAGCAAGTTAATAGCATCTGAATATTGAGCGTTAGAATTGAAGAATTCGTTGTTACTTTGAAAAGTTCAGGTATTTCATTGCAAGATTAACAGTGATTGGCCGAGAGCAAGCCAATTTATCGTTAATTTTTAATTTGCACTGCAGTGTAAAATTCTCGCGCGTTAGTAATTATCGTGGGTAAGCTAGAGCAATTGAGAATTTACACTACTCATGGTATTTGAATTTTTTTGGAGAGAGAATTTTCAAAAATCACTGGTAGTGTAAATCCATCATCGCATCCATACGATTACCTATACTAACTGGCCCTGGAACAAAGGTCGTCATGAATAAGAAGGTCACGAATAAGAAGGCGGTGGATGGATTAGTCTATATAACTTCCACTCGTCAATGCCTTGCGGAGACCGAACAGAAATTTTCACGCCGTATTATTCCGGAAATCAACCAATCTTAATGCAGTAAAGAGCGGCGAGGCTGCCGCAAGACACAGGAAATACAAAAATACACACAGACACACACGATAGCTGAATAGGAAGGACTGTTGAATGGAAAGGAGCTAAAATTAAACAATATCTATATCACAGGCAGATTTTTCTGGAAAGTCGTTAGCATAACACAACTTGGGCCATATATTGTATTTTTAACAGCGTTCATAACACAAGATAGATTTAATATATTTTAATTACTAGAGCAGTGTTAATTAACTAGGAAGAACAACTAATCGCAACAAATTAAGGTAAATTAAATCGTTATCTTTATGTTATTCATTTCTGATCTGTCAGGCACAGTAATAAACTTCACGCACACAGCGTTTTGTGCAAATTAAAGCTGATTTAAACAAGGCACGGGTCAGTATTCTTTAAGTAGTTCAATATGATGAAAGTTGGATTGTCATGATTTCTACTCGAATTTTCATAATGTTGGAACGTCTGAAATAAACACGCGAGCGACAGAAACTACAACATGTATCAGGTCCCCATTACAAAGTTTAATGAACTATCCCTTTGTACAACTCATGGTTGTCAGTTGAGGTACTTTTTCGTTAAGCCGTCGTTTCACCCACAGGAGTAGAGAAAATAATAATTATTGGTCTTGTTTTAATCGATATTGGATTGACACGAAAATACCCGCTAAATAACTTTCGACCAATGTTTAGAGGTTCAAAGTTAATTCACCGGACTTTCTCTGGTTATTCGTGCTATTTATTATCAAAAAGGTGTGCCTGGGTCATAATCCGGGTATGATCTTTAGAATCGAAATTGCGGCAATGTTTGTGCAGCTCTCTCGATTCAGTGGTAGGGATAAGATATGTGTATTGCTATCATGCTAAGTCCAGTAGGAAGCCTCTTAAAGAAATTGTTGCAACTTAAAAGACTCGTACTTACTATTCTAAATCTGATCCACTCGTCATGATCATAATTAAAGACTCCACCAAACTCAGGTGTCAGCTGTGTGCGGTCAATGTAAGACTTAAGTTCGTCCACTGTTGTTATGAGCTTGAACTGAAAGCCAATACAGGTATTGTTAAACACCGATACAGTTCATATATTAATACACTTCGCTAACCTAACTATTGTTCAACACTGAAAACGTCCTTCAGTTGCACTGGAATCACTGATAAGTGCAACCTGAGTTTAAATTGTGTTGAGAAATCGCTAAAATTCAGCACACGATAAGGGTAAAAGAACATCACCGTGTTCTTGTTTACAGGGCAACTGAGCGCACTGCAGTTCCATAACAGCTTCTATTGGAGAGCAAAACAGAAAATAATTGCTCTGGAATCATGGACAATTATCTAGAACAATACGCTCATCTGTCACGGTTGGTGTGCATTATTGAAATAAATCAACTGCATTTTATTTTCACAGAGGAAAGGAGTATAGTTCAGAGCCATTGGCATCATACCACTACATGAATCATTTGGATTCGATAACAGTCGAGTTCAACCTAATATGCGCACCATAAACAAAACGATAGCATGGCCCTTGCCCAAGTATTCCTTAATGGGGAAATATTGCTCAAGTTTGAAGTCAGGTGCTTTGTATTGAAAAAGCACTTGACATAACAACAGAGTGACTACTATTGAACAGACGGCACAACTCCAACGCTCAATTCTCTAACATAGCGCTGTAGTAATTTATAAGAAGATAGGTAGGTAAAATGCTAAAACAGTCAGCTCACAGTTTTTTTCGATAGAAGAGACGTACATATGGTTTAAAGTATAGATAGTAACTTGATATCCTAGGGGGCAACAAAATGCTTTGGACATTTGTATATTTGCCGCTTTCTATATTTGATTTCGATCTACCGACCTATTAAGTAGAATAGAGCCGTATTAAGCTGGGGTCAAACAATTGGTGAACAGAACGGCCGTTATAAATTTTGACAAGTATTTCTTAGCCGTCCTCTACAAAACAGCAACGTGAAATGACTAAATTCTGCTTATTTTGGAGAACGTGAACCTAACCTGCCATCATACCTTCCCTCCCTTATATTCAGACGTGGCGAAGGAGGGCAAAAAATAAAACGTCTGATGGCAGGTTAACGTGAACCACAACGACTAATTTTTTAGTTCTACTAGGAATGAAGGCTGTCATAACATGTTTAGTTTGAGCAAGATTTTAGACCTCCAATAGATCTAGAAAACTGCGAAATTCGAAGGTAAAAGTGCCATCGTTGTAAGAAACGTTCAGCGGTCGTGACTGTAGCAATCTTTGCGTTGTTTGATCCAGGTCCTACGGGGATTTTTCTCAGTTTGGTAGCGACCGTATAGCAATCATATGGAAACCAGGAGTCGTAAATGAGGATTGCTCAATTTCGTCTACAGCGATCGCAAAGATTGCAGCGATCATAACCACTACATAGCCTTAAAGTCGGCACACACCAGGAGACATGAGGGGACATGAGGAGGGGACAGGCCCCTGCGTGTCTGTGAAAGTATAGGACGCAAGGAGCAGAATAAATGAAAATTGAGGTTATTTTGACTCTGCTTCATGACGTTCGAATTCAAACCAGCTGAATTTCACGCAACATGTCGCGGGGACAAGTTTGTCTCTGCAACACAAACTTTTTCGCAAAAGCGAGGAAACCGTCGTTGCTTCATGTCCCCCAGTGTGAGTCGACCTAAAGTTGCAATAGAGCGATTTCACAAAGTTCATGCTAATGACAATCGTTAAATGCTAATGTGTCGTTGATGGTTTCACTGGCGTTTAGCTGAAATGTTGCATAACGATGACTGTGGTCAATACACGTGAAGATCTTCTCGTGTCAGAGGCCGCTGGCTGAGCACGCGATTTAGTAAGCACGTGGCACGTGACACTCAAAGCAGAACATTTGATAAGGGCCTGATTAAACGCTGTGTGAGTCACATGACGAGTAATAGCCGAACTAACAAATTCCTCTCATATAACCTTAAATGCTTGATTCTAGTACAACACATTAAATCCTTGAACAAACTCATTACCCAGCAAATACCACGCAATTCCGCTGTGATCAGAAACCAATATCGAAAGCGTTACGACGTCATTCCACTTGACTCTTCTTGTCGTGCCTTTCGCTCAAATGAGCAACAAATTACGTTTGAGAACACATATCAGCTGTGTTCTCGGCAAACGCGAAACTTGCAAACTTTCACATCTATTCATCAGAGGATAGTAACGCAAAGGAAAACAACAGACCTACTTACAGCCGATTTCAGTGTAGTGTGGTGTTGACCCGTGTTTTCAAAGGGTGATTCGCCAGTCAAGTCGATTTGATCAGTTTGTGTAAACATAGAGATAAGTTGTAAAAGATTCTGGACATTGATAATCGGCAGGCTGGTAAATTTGCTAGGCTGCCAGAATCGCCCCATTATGGTGAAAAGGTAAATCAGGTCCGTCGAATCACGTTAAACAGCACGCTGTGCCCTATGACCGTCATCACGCGACTCTATAGTTGAACATGGAGACTTAAAAAAATCGCTTAATTACTGATCACAGTTAATTGAGGGAATAGAAATGAAGTCCAACAAGGTTCTTTGCTTTTATGTTCTTGTTGAATTTTTGGTCTTAACCGTGCCCAACACTCAGTAGGACCGGCAGTAAGTGTCTGAGCAGCTAACCGATATCCATTTCAGTTACATAACTCATGCAGATTGTGAGTGTGAGCTTCGACCTCCCAACATTCATGATGGCGTGTTTGTTTCCTCCATTGAAGTTTGCCGGGAGTTATGACTATTTACTGTACTAATCCAAGTTTTACGTCTAACTTCTCGTTTATAAAAGTATTCTTCATTGCTAATGTTTCGTGGACTTTGAGATAAGTCGACATCAAACCTAGAGGACAGCAAATGTAATAGAGAACCTCGCTGAAACGATCACACCGTGCAAATCCAGGTTTGAACAACCAGGCCCTTTAGAAGGTTGCAGCGAGAAGGCCAGTAAACTTGCTAGCGTCGAGTGTTTATTGTCGAATCATGTCGAGCGAGCGTGTTTTGACGCTACACACTTGGACGTCCACTAATATAAAGGCCATGACCTGAGGGTCCTGTCCGCCAACTCTCTTCAGTCCAGTAGATACTGCAACTACATTCGGCTCACTTTTGCTTTTGTCGTTCAACAGAAAAGTGCGCCTACTCTATTATACTCTTGACAAAAACAAGCTGAGTTCGTGTAAAGTATAAACCAATGGTGCCAAATGATACTGTGCTGTATCGAACTAAACATTAAATATATGTACCTGAACATAAACTTACCGTACTCTAATCTGCAACACATTATTCAACGATATCACAGCGAGAAAGCTTTGAACAAAAATATCATACAAAGAGGACCGATTGGCGCAAACTGCCGAGAAGCGCGGGTAACACGAAGTGCGGGAGATACATGTATAAGATAGCGTCACGAGACAGTTGGTCATGGGACGATATCCCATTCCCATCCATTGATCCAAAGCTACACTGTCTACACTTAAGAGACCTTAATAGTCGGTCGCAGTCTCTTTTCTTCTGAAAATGATTCGTTTGTTGTTCTTGGCTACTTTTAATCCAAACAACGTTTTTACTGCAAGAGTATGCTTTGGACAAGCTCAGTTGTTTTCATCTCTAGATATCTAAATGCTACGGCAGCCCAGAAGGGTCACCTACCATTTTTATTTTTTTAATGTTTGTTTTAATTATTGTTTTCATTTTCGTTCTTTGTTTTTTTAATTTTTGTTTCCGTTTTTGTTTTTTGTCTTTTAATTTTTGTTTTCGTTTTTGTTTTGTTAATTTTTGTGTTTGTTTTTGTTTTTAATTTTTGTTTCCGTTTTTGTTCTTAAATTTTTGCTTTTGTTTTGTTTTTGTTTTTCATTGTCATCTTTTTTTTCTGTTCAAAAAAAAGGAATAAAAACGCAAACAAAAATTAAAAACAAAAGCGAAAACAAAAATTAAAAAGCAAAAAACAAAATCGGAAACAAAAAAACAAAAAACAAAAACGAAAACAAAATCAGTGAGTGTAGACCATCATGCTTTGCTGGCAGTATCCATGACATGACCGTTGTGTGATCTTTTGGCCGTCAAGCGTAGTCACGCATCGGTTGCAATAAACTCTATGGCCATTTCATTGCTTGTCAACTTGTCTTGGGAGAAGAATATAGCAAGTACAAAGGTGACAAAGATTTCAAGTAAAGTCAAGGATATTTCTTCATCAACTTCCTTAACTTGTAAAAAGGTGTTAAAAGGTCGTTGTATAAATAAAAGCATATCATTTGCAGAGCTCTCAAGCCTCAGGAAAACGAATGTAATGTTAATCTCTCACAATGAACTTGTTATTGCACTCGCACCTTCGGAGCTTGCAAGACTTGCCTCAATTGTTTTGAAATTCTGGCTACGGCCCTAAACTTCTACTGGCTTCAAAAGCAGCGAAGAAATTATTTTCATATTCTACGATGATCGTTTCGTTGTTTTCGTGTTCTGTGTTTTATTTCTATTCATTGTTTGGGGTTTTCGCGTTTGAGTGTGATAGAAACTTGACAGATGCAAACATATTGCATGTGAGCTCCTTTCAGCGACGGAGAAAATATTGGAAGGGACCCATACCTTACTTAGGCCACTGAGGGAGGACATGAGCATTTGTCACGACATTTGTCTTGGTCCTCAGAATTTGCCCTTCGGTACCCCACACGAGTGGCACACAGTGCAAAGACCCCCTTGTGGTAAACGTCCCGTACTTACTACTTTCACGTCATGGATTGTACAACTGCAAGTTACTGGACAACTGCAAGTGAAGCATGATGGTCTACACTCATCGATTTTGTTTCGGCCGTTTTCGTTTTCGTTTTAGCTTTTGCTTTTGTTTAATGTTTTTGTTTTTGTTTCCTTTTTGAACGCAAAAAAACGCAAAACAGAAACCAAAATTAAAACGAAAGGCAAAACGAAAACTAAAACAGAAATTACAAAAACAAAAGAAAAAACAAAAACAAAAGTTAAAAATATAAAATTAGAAAGAACAGAAAAAAAAACAAATTACAAAACAAAACAAAAACAAAAATGGTTGGTGACCCTTCTGGGCTGCCGTAAAATGCAATAGGCGCGATCATAGAATGACGAACTTCGAGAAACGGGTGCCGCATGCCCCGACACCACACATCCATCAGTGGGATGGGGTTGGGTAGTACACTTCAATTAACCGCCGTAGCTGACGAGCAAGCAGTCTACATTTGGAAGTTTTTTTGAACTTCACTGCAAAAGCCCAGAGTGGCTCCATAAAAGGCTAATTTAAGGACGTTGGGCAGAAAACTCTGTTTACACCCATGTGATATGCTGAAGAAGTCTCACAAAGTCTCAATGTATTATGTGCTGACCTTGAATCTAATGCTCACCTCAAAGTTAAGTTGTTCTTTGACCTTAGATCCGCTGAATAAAACAAGAGGTGAGTCCTTCTTAGATAACACGTATACCATGTGTACACCACCAGGAATACTTTCCTATAAGAAATGGAAATCACAAACAGGCCTGTCAACAACAGAAACTCGACTAATTTATGTGCAAACAATACAAATCCGTGAAAAAGCCGCGGACAAAAGTCAGGCCGCTTGAGTGACGACTAAACTGAACAACAGTTGTCGTGAATTTTCTTTCACAGCGAACAAGATTTTCGCTCAGCAAAAAAAAAAAAAGAAAAATTCCTAAAACAACAAATTCTATACCAAATGCTATAACTTCCTGCCTCGAGACACAAGAAAACTATAATCTATAATAGTCCCACATAATAGCGCCAAAAGAACAGAAAACAGTGTATTACATATGTAAAAAAAAAGTACTTATTGCGTGAATAAAACCCAAGCATATTTTTGACCTATTCTACCTTCCTCTACGTTTAATAATTCAGTAACATGCCCTTAGCTGCTCATGAATTCTCTTGCTTTCTTCCCGGGCTTTCTTCTTATGGTAAAAAGACATTCAATGCGGCAGTGTGGCTAGTGTTCCTTAGACGGAAGCATAGAAAACAATTTTGTTAACAAACCTGAAAGCAAACCATGGCCTCAACAATGTTCTCGAGGTATTTTCGTTTCGCTGCCGATTTCCTCACGTCGATGATAACAGAAAATCCAAGGTTTCGGCTTTCTTTCCTAAACAAAACAAGGCAAATACCGTTGAGCGGTCAGAAACTTGTGTACGGAATCTGATACCTGTCACACCCTTTTCACACCTTTTGTGTTATGTGCCCAACTTCCGGTCCACTGACCGGATTCACAGACCGCACTGTCAAACTGTACATTCAACAGACGAACTTTGTCGTCTTTCGTGGGAAAATAGAGTGCTTTTACAAAACCATGAACTACGATCGATCAAAACCAAAGTAGTAAGGCCATCAAAACGAAGGTTCCAAGAAGAAATAATCTCCAGTTACATCGACAAATAACGGTGTGTTGCAAGGGAACAGACTGAAGAGTTCGTTACAAGATACTACAGTAATGAAACCTAAAAACAGAGCTACGAGGTATAATGAAATGATAAAGCATGATCTATTCTTAGCAAAATACAGAAAATCACCTAGACGCGAATATATTACAGTACAGAAATACACGGGTTGCCAAATTAGGACACTTTCTAACACATTTGTTAGTCCAAAACACCGTTTTTTAGGGCTCTTTTTTCCCGTTCGCCGAAAAAAAAAAAAACGCCTGATCGCAGGTTTAACTTGTCAAGAATGCAAATACATCCATAAAATGACAATCTCCATAATAACCAATACAATAATAAGCTAGATGAACATTGATTTTTCCTAATTATTCAAATAAAGGAGAACAAAGACTGATGGAGAAGTACGGATGAAGATACTTTGGTCACATAATATAGAACTGATCTCTAAAAACCATCCCTTAAAATAACGAAAGAATCCACTCCTTTGAACATAAAACACCATATTCATGACGACATCTTGTCCAGTTTATAGATTCACGCACGT
>Ga0126338_10000842_pt1 | contig 18161 bp, 7 predicted proteins | sample OrbCmetagenome_2_FD_92529 | JGI IMG/M metagenome (GOLD analysis project Ga0126338, IMG submission 92529) | Coral microbial communities from Petempiche,Puerto Morelos, Mexico - Orbicella C C metagenome | ecosystem: Host-associated > Invertebrates > Cnidaria > Coral | place: Petempiche,Puerto... | reverse complement strand
TTTTTTATATATAAAAAAAAAAAAAAAACTCTCCCACCCTTTTCCAAGGGGTTTCCCCTTGGGAATGGGGGGGGCCCCCCCCTCTCCCCCCCCCCCCCCCCCCCCCCTCCCGTAATCTCCAAGGGAAAGAGGTTGAAAGGTCATGATGGTGGTACGGACGAAAGAAGCTAAACAGAAAACGTTTTTGAAAGATAAATGGACATAGATGTCCACAATGTAGCGATCGTCAAATAAAGAAATCATGCCATTGAGCTGAGGGATTCGAACGCGCACTGGTTTGTTAATGACCAACATGACGGCGATGACGTCACGTAGAAAATCCAAATGAATCATGATGACTCAGCGAATGAGAAAGGAAAACTCTGAAAGCTTGATTCTGAGCGGAGACTTCTTATCCTCAGGAAGTTTAGTCATTCACAACATAGATGACAATACTTCCAATGTTTAATAAGCACAACTGGAAAGCAAATATCTGAAATTTAAACTGGCAAGAATGTTTCTGTATTTGCATAACAACAAGATTCCAACAGTGCTGGCATTCAAGACTAGACGTCCAGACGTATATTTCAAGTAGCCAAAGACGAAAGAAACTTATAGGAAACCTTACTGAAAGCATCAATTGACTAAAAGATGCCAAACAAGGAAAACAGTGCAGCGTAGAGCGTACGTAGGGACAATGCAATAACTCGGATTAAGTCGATTAGCCTTCATCATTTATGCGCTGAAATGATCAGCGAGGAAAGGGTTTAAGATAAATTTTGTTGTTGAATGCCAATATGGCTGCCGTGACGTCATATGAAAATCTCCATAGCCTTAGGGTTTCATATGGGGTAACAAGACACCAATTTACCAATGGCAAAACCAAAGCCAATATGTTTTATTAAAAAGGTGTCTTTTCAGAGTTTTATAAATCAATCTTCTTGTAACAAATTCAAAAACTGCGAAAAGATGTGTAAATGTGAGTTCCTTTCTCAGTCGAGTAAGATAAAGAATGATTACAGCAAAGGGATTATTCATAATTTATTATTGTTTGTAAACTATGCGAAACTTTTTTTTTAGAAGTAAATAATGCATTGAGCTGAAACATGAAACCGCAACGGTCACGAAATACTTTAGTTTTAATGGTATTTTGACTGCGGCGGTAATATTGTAATAATATAGTTTTGAATAGTTTTAATCAGTATTTAATTTGGGATTTTACCTGATGAATTGTGATATTAGCGTTGTTTAGCTGTTAGGTTTTCATTAGTTATTAAGTGGAATACCTGTAAACTAGCTCTCAAGCTAAGCGTATATCCACGTTAAATAAAGCATTCATTTTTTCATTCATTCATACGTTTTAGGCAGGGACAAAAACGCCAGAAAATTCGTTTCAAACTGTTCTTTATGGAATTTATGAAGCATCTTCTGTGTTGACCAGAGCAAAAGACGTCGTTTGAAATGTAAAACGGCTTACTAAACGCAATGCAAGGACGTGGAGTTGGCATGCATGCATGAACCCATTTCCTCTCTTCAGAGCAACCGACAAAATAACAACGTTATCAGACTTCTTGAGCGTCTTTACTGTACATTTTAACGCAACTTAGCCTATTCATGAATTCACAAGTTATTGAAAACTAAATACAATACAATAAAATGCTGTTACTTTTTTGCCTACCAAAAATAGACAGATTATGAAAACCCTATGCACTAATTTAGACTTCTGCGGCACTCCGTTTTTAGGCCCAACATTGATCAAACTATTGCAAACAAGCAATATGTTATGCGTGATGCAACAGAATAAATTACTGTAGCATAAAAAAACAGTTCGGGCATAGTTCATTCCTGCTTCGGTGTGCCAAATCCATGAATTTTATGAACCCCTGTAGTTAAATCCAACGAGGTGTTACCATACTTCTTTAACATCGCATTAGCTCCTAAACACTATATCATGAACACTGGTACTTATGAGAGTTATGAACCATTCGATCTTCGAAAAAGGTCCGAGGTGTATGTAATTCTCTTTCAAGCCTATCCTTGCCGGCGTTATGGAAGCTTGTTCGAGTAACCTCTTAAGGCACGCAAAAGATATGAAACGTCTTACTGCAACCTGATTAGTCGCATGCTGGAAAATTTGCCCGAGGCAGGAGAATATAATGTAAAATCAGGCGTGACTGAGTTTGCTGCATGGAGAAAGAACATTAAACAAGTGAAATTTGTCTTAAGGCGGGACTGTTAAGTTTTACCTTGCACGGCCAAAGATCCGAGAAGAGCCACGCATATGACAAGACTTCGTGAAGACAGCGGTGCGGAGGATGGGAGCAAAAGCATCGTGACAGGATGATGCTGCAAACAAAACAGACGTAATCAGTGTATTTTCAAGTAGGTTTCGTCGAAAAATGGAGACCGACGAAATGAATCGTGATCAGTCTTTTCGAGGTAATAGCTGCTTAAAACTGACCAAATTAATTCGGCCACGGTTACTGTCGGTTAATCGTAAACTATGGTCTAAAAAGTCACTCCTATCCCCTTACCTTCGACTCCACTTTTCTGGAAAAGTTATGTTTTGCGGTCCAAAAGCGAGTCGAAAACGCACTTACAAAAGAACTCGACTTTGGCAGCACAATGAATTGTTTTGCAGTATGAATCTTGAATAACTTAAGTACTTAAAAATCTAGTTACGTAACAGAAGACATTATCCAAAGAAAAAAGAATCACCGATGCATGTAAATTACGGCCCGGTTATTGCACACGAAAGTTTGTTGGTTTCAAAATTAATACCAACACCAAGCGAACGAAAAATATTGACCATAACAAACAGTGCACTTACACATCATCTTAAACATGATCGCTTTTAGATCCTTTATAAATTATCGTGTATTTCACTTCGATGCCAGCCTCAACAAACAACGGAATTGTGATCGTTCAGTGTGAAGCTTTGGTAGTCCATCAAAACCTCTCTTATTAAGACTTGTTTCCCGTGGGCAAATTTTTGAGGTTGGCCAAATGAGCTCTTTGGTCAAACAAAATCGATATTGCTGCTTGTAAAATGAATATATTGTTATAGAATTTAGATTGCTGCCTCTCTTGGTGATTCGGCAAAAACAGACTACACTTGCACCTTTTGAACTGAAGGACCTGTTTTCACATATTCAGCAGGGTTTTGATGTTTGTGAGCATGACTGCCCGCTCCTCTGGGACGTACGTCCTCTAGACTATGACAAACAGGCAGGTCACACAAATACAACAGTTTTACTTATCAGTATACATCCAAAACCAGTCGTTTTAATCTTTACACCATGCAAATAAGGTGGAGCAACTACAATGATGGCACAAAATATTCAGAAATGTTTATGTTGTTACGGTTCACTTCAGTTGATCTGGTTAAGTAGTTACTAACAAAGGAACGTTATTGCTGCCAATTTATTGTGTTTATAATGACTCCTGCTAAATGCACACAAGTTCGTCTACGTTTAAATGTGTCTCGAAACATCTTGTTTTTCTTTACATTGAATGCAAACCAAAGTTCTATGTGATATTGGTGATACTGAATTATATTTTGCGGGATTTGTAAATAAACAGTTCGTCACAACAAACAAGTCTTGAACAAAGTGAGCACCGACACATAATTCATTTGGCACCTAACTTGAACGCTAGAAAATTAATTGTGCAGGAGCTACGAAGACCGCGATGGTTATTTTTCTGATGTGCAATATTATTTATAACTGAATTGAAAGTTAGCTCAAAATAATGGTCTTCTAAGGTAGAAAAACGCCCACATGTAAAGCAGAAGTAATCAAAGGAAACTAACCAAGGTTAGTTACGTCTTAGGAACATGATGAGTATGAAGACAAGTTACGAATGTTGGCTCTTTTAATTTTAACACGTGCTTACCGCGTGACGTGGTTTTCTGTTTGAAGGGCCGAATCAGGGATTAATCATAACCAAGTTAAAAAGTTAAAAAACATCGACCGAGCAACGGGCTGATTTTCTCCTAATTTACGGATGACACTGGCTAAATAGGAGTTTCAATGAATTGACTACATAACTTAACAAATTGAACTGTCAAATAAATAGTCATGTCACTTTTGTGTAGTTTCCTGACTTTGGTCCCTAAGAGCAATAGCTGTGGCTGGCTGATAATAACCTTGGCTTATGACTCAAGGAAATCATGTCTTTGCACGTTCCTCGAAGATTCATTGCCCCTCATCAGGCCAATACAGATATCCGGCATTTGATTGGCTGAAGGGAATTATTTTTTAGCAGCGAAAAGTTAACTATAGCTCACGCTAAGACAATACTGAGCTGCTTCAGTTGTTATGACTAGCTCAAAGCACTAACCAAAATGCACCAATGAGGGCGCACGATCTACTACTGCTGCAACATAAATAGTATTGGACTGAGTAAATCACGTTCCTTACAATCATGTTTAAAAATAAAAGAGACGGGAACGGTTAAGCATACCAACACGTTCTGGTACAACGTGCTTTAGGCAAATTTGGAGTTAAATCTCATTTATTTCTTCTGCCATTTTTTTCTCTCGCGGTTCAGTTAAGATGTTAATTTCCATCAGGTCGTCGTAACGATAAATCATTTGATCCAACCTTTCATAATAATGCATTTTTGTTTATTATTCCTGCACTTTAAATCCATTAACTGCCTGTTTAGTCTATCATTTATATGATTCTTTTCTTGTTAGCGTATTGGTTTCGCACTGAAAGACTATGCAATCGAAGTCTAAACTTGTGAGTCATCGTCTGCGTTAGTTCAGTGGAACGAGGCACAAAATTTCCTAACAGTCGACAGTCAGTGGCTTCCTCATGTCTGGTCCTTCTGGTCCCTTTTCTTTTCTTTTGTCCTTTCCATTGCCCGCCATTTTGAAACCGGCGGCCTCGTGTGGAAGTCTAGGCACATTGATCATTGCTTGATCTTTTTTTATTATTGACACTTATTCAATACACAGTCTGGAAACGATCACCTGTAATAGAGACATCGAGGGTCGACATTTGAGTTCCAATAAGAGTACCAGTACGAAATCGACTTTCAAAGACTTTGAATCCATTGTCATTTCCGGAACCCTGTTCGTTCTTTCTGAAGAATGTTCGTTCTTACTTTTCACTGGATGCAAACCACAGTTCCATGCGATATTGTTAATACTGAATTATATTTTGCTGGATATATAACTGAACAGATCATCACAACAAACAAATAAGTCTTGAATAAAGTAAGCACCGACCCATAATTCATTTGGTACCTTGAAATTATCAAGGAGCTATCTCAATGAAGAACGCGACAGTTATTTTTCTGATGTGCAAAGTTATTTTTAAATTGAAAGATAGTTCAAATAATAGTCTTCTAAGGTAGAAAAACGTCCACATGTAAAGCAGAAGTAATAACCAAGGCTGATGACGACTGCTTAAGAACATGAGGACCAATTACATATGTTGGTCTTTTTTTACACGCGCCGTTGGCGTGACGTAGTTTTCTGTTTAGAGGGCCGAATTAGTGATTAATCATGACCAAAACGCAAAAACACCGACAGAGCAACGAGCTGATTTTCTGTTAATTTACGGATGACGCTGGCTAAATAGGAGTTTCAATGAAGTGACTACATAACTTAACAAACTGAACTGTTAAACAAATGTTCATGTCATTTTTTTGTGAACTTTCCAAACATTGGTTGCTAGGGACAATACTTTTGACCTTAGCTTAAAGACTCAAGGAATTCATGTCTTTGCATGTTTCCCTTCAAGAAGATTCGTTGCCCCTCATCGGGCCAATTTAGATATCCAGCATTTGATTGGATGAAGGGAATTATTTTTCTTTATTAGCAGCGAAAAGTTAACCATAGTTCACGCTGAGACAATAAAGCTGCTTTAGTTATTATGACTAGCCTAGAAGCATTAACCAAAATGCACCAATGAGGATGCTCTATTGCATCGTAGATCACAATCACAATCGTAAAAGAGACGTCGGGGAATGAACATGCATAACAACACGTTCGGGTCCAAAATGTTTTAGGCAAATTTGGAGTTAAATCTCATTTATTTCTTCTGTTATTTTCTTCTCTCATTAATGTTAATTTCCATCAGGTCCGGCGCCGTAACTAGATTATTTGATCCAACCTTTCATAATAATGCATTTCTTTTAATCATCCCTGGACTTGAAGTCCATTAATTACCCGTTCGTGTGGTACGGTATATACCAAAAAATATGGCGATGTTCATGAAAAATTCCATCTTTTAAAAAATACAAGATTTGAGACCCTTCAACACTTGTTAAAAACATTTTGAAAGGAAAGTACACAGTGGTATAAATTTTTTTACGTAGCAAAGGCCATAGCAACGGCTGTTTACAGTAAAAAAATGACCAAGAATATAGATTAGTTTAAAGATATATGAACGATACTTTGTGGTAAAGCTGTAAAGAGATGCACGACTCGATTGGTAAAATTACTTGGAAAAAGCTTTGCCTGATTTACCATCACAGGCTAATTCAGTTCCCTTATGAAACTATAGTTTATTGCATAGAACGAAACAGAAACTTACAAGATACACTTGTTTGAAAATCAAATCTTGTTTTGTAAAAGCGCAGGAACTGTTGGCGTCAATGCTGTAAACTAAAACTCCAAAAGGCCGTGGCTGGTTGCCATAGCAACCATTTTCAGTAAAACCTTCAAAATTTATTTTCTGTTCATGAGTGTAATCGCACGCAATTGATCTTTCTTCACCATATTTAAACAAACGTTTTGGTCCATTTTAGGGACTATTCCACCTTAAGTCTATCATTTGAATGATTCTTTTCTTGTTAACTGTGCAATCGAAGTCTAAACTTGTGAGTCATCGTTTGCGTTTGTTCAGTGCAACGAGGCATAAAATGTCCTAACTCGATAGCCAGCGGCATCCCTCTCGTTCCTTTTCTTTTCTTTTGTCCTTTTGATCATAATCTTTCATTTTATAAAACAATCGCTCACAAAACTAACTACTGAACCATTTGAGCAGCACTGAATGTATATGTTTGTAATTAAGCTGCTGCTAGGATACTCATCTATGGTCTAGCTAGCAGGGTGCTTTAGAACTGAGCATGTCATCATGCAGGAATGTGTCCAACGACTCTTCCATCCATCGATCAAGCTCATCGCTTCTTTTCTCGTTCAGCCCATTAGGTTGAGGGAGGGAGAGACGAATGGCATTTCGGAAAACTCCAAAATTCTAGATGACGAGCTATTTGTTTTGCTTTTGATTATTAACCAACATTTGTTAACTCTGTCGATAAACAAACAACTGCAGCGAGACACTTCAAGTGCCTCGTTTGCATTCAACATCGAAGCATTGTGTCATTCAGTCCGCACAAAGATAAACAGAATTTGCGAAAAAATAAATGAGATTCAGAAATTCCACTGGCGCTGTAAGCAACTGATATTCCATTCAATGAGCCAAAACTGTGCAACATACTGAACATAGAAAAACATTTTTCGTTCTAAAAGTGTTATGCATACGTTTTACCAACCTAAAGATGATAATGGTGTCTAATTATAAGTTAACCGCTGTAGCGAACACACTACGGTAGTTTAATTTACCTTTACCCATTTAACAATTACATCATGAGCTCGAGATCTCTATCGCCTGATAGTTGACCGGGGCGCAGCCCGAGTCAACTATGACGCATAGAAATCGAGAGCGAATAGTCTAATCGTTTTAGTATAAATCTTCTAGTCGTTCAAAACTGTATCTAAATCTTCTTAAAAGACATTTCGAAAACGCAAAGAAGCGGCCGTCATTTTGTTAACAACTGCGCTCTGCTGGCCATTGGCCATGATCACTATCTACAACAGAAAAGATAATGATGAGTAGCGTAACCAATCAGAGAATCGAACGGTATTCGTGATAGAACGCTGGCAGATTTATACTAATCTAAGTTATAAAAAGCTGAGTATTTCACTTGCCCGTCGATGCAGCACAGGATGTTCTTTAGAAACTAATAACTCTCCTACAACAGTCGGGCTATTTAGGATTAAATGCAACCTGCACCATAGTTAACTAAGCCCGCACGTCTAGAAGTGTCAATACTCAATGGTCCCAATACTGCACCAATATTGGTACCTTCCTGTAGGAAGAAATAGTTTTCATTGTTGAACGCAATGACAGCTGCGTTTAATAAACAATATCGTGCACTACTTTTCAAATCTACGTCATCGTGTGCTATAGAATATCACATTTGGCACTAATCTCCAAAAGGAGGAACAGAAACTCTGGGAATGACACTCATACTCGATTTCGTACTAATAGTCTTATTGCTATCCGATTACAAGTGATGTTTTCAGACGTTGTATTGAATGAGCGTAATAAAAAGATCAAGCAATGATCAGTGTACCTAGACTTCCACTCGAGGCGGTCGGTTTCAAAGTGGCGGGCATACCAAAATCTTTTGATGTCAGAGTCTTCAAGGGTGCTTATTTTCCGGTTCTTTGTTGCATCCTCCAAATTCCGAAAAATTTATCTCCAACTCTTTACTGCTATATCTGCGTGCAACATTTGTAAATACAGTAATGTACTTCATGTAGGAACCTACAACAGTTTTTTGAAGTCTGGCAAAATACGTGTTCTTGTATTTTGGAGTAGATATTGGTAACTTATGCCAACTGGGTTCTTAACTTGTAGGTTCCTAATTTCTATAAAGGAGATATAGTTATTGATTACCAAAAAAATAAATAAACTTGGGTTTGGTCCTTAAATATGCAGTATGCATTCACAACTGTGTTATGTATTTTCTTGTAATATAAATTTGCAATTTCAAAGTCGCACTCCTTGGTTAAAATGATGTTTATCATAATTTAACGGTAACCAACGTATAAGAACCTGCCTGATCTTGCATGGTTAAAGAGGTTCTTATTTTTGGGTATTAAAAGGGCAAATTCCGGCCAGCAGGTTCGGCTTAAACCATTGGGTTCTTACACGCTGGTTATTACAAGCATATCCAGATGAGCTCCCAGTTCATCAGCTGGAGAAGTTTGTAAGTCCGAAAGGAAGCAGTTAAGGGTTGAATTGCGTGGTGCAGCGGAATGACATCTGAAACAAACTTTGAGCGATCGCCTTGCTGGAGTAATCAAATTAGCAGTAACAGCGATAATCTATAAAATCTTGATAGGAGTTTTACAAAGTTCCGAAGACATTTTCTTATTTACATAAATTTTGCATTTTAATTATTTCCTACAAATCGGCTGGTGATACCGTTGAATCTACCCACATTAAAATCGAATTCCTTGCTCAAATGTTTGTGTTTAAAGGTAGATGTTTTATCTGGTGGGTAAAATATATTCTATTTTTTCTTATGTTAACAATTTACAGCGTCTCTTAGGATCTTCTTTCTAACAAAAGCACTGATCAGCAATTCAAATTAAATCTAAAACAATACCATGAGACACTGTGAAAAATAAATTCAGTGTCAACTGCATGTAAACACGAGATCGCTTCAAGTTACTTAGCGCCTCACAACTCCTATGGAATGACTCATAACGATACTGATTTTCGCTTCGAAATTCAATTTTTTTCCTTCGAAGCGATACAAATCATTTGCAAAGCATATGTTTTGTCCTTCATTTTCAAACTATACTGCATTTAGTATACGAAATCTATTCCAGATGTTATTAATGCAGCATGCTCCTTACACGTACGTTTATAATATCAAGCAAAAGGTATTCGATAGGAATTTAAAACCTTCAAATTTTCCGGAAAGCATGCTTAAACTAAGTCTAACAGCAGGCCCGGTAAAGGCTTACCTCGCTTAATTCGTCACTCCGTTTTCGTTGTTGTTTAGTCCAGAGTCTTCAGGAGGTTCTGATTACGGAGTATGATAATTCTAAAGCTCTTTGTTTCATAAATATGTATTTTTTTTTCAATGTTTTCCTTTTCGTATACGTCACTTAACCCCAGGCGTTCTTTGAAGAAAGGACTCGCTCTCTAAACGTCACTGCTTTTGTCGTAAAAAAGATATATTTACATCAAGTGATTCAATGTTGCCAAATGGACAGATCGTAACATTTCTTATATTGTTCATAATTCTGCATGGCAAGCGTCCAACTAGGCTACACTGCACCCTTGTTACCAAACTTTATACGTAACTGGCTACCTTAATTTGGTAATGCCTTAAGCTATTATTGGTGGCAAACAGCTGGTAAGCTAGACTAGAGAGTATTAAATAATGACTAAAGACCGAAACAAGAAACTGAGAGGAAGAGGTTACATGCCCCTAGCACCCAGCACTTGGATGGAGGACAAGGCAACAATGATTGCTCACGCTTTTTCGTGTTAGCTTTGCCACTCATAGGACAATGAAATTGCTCAAAAAGCAACGCAAACAAGAAAGAAAGACGTTTGGGGGCGAGCATATGTTGACCTCCTTTACTGTCTTTGACGTCATGTGTCGTCTAAACAAGTTTGCAAAAATGAAGATGTGTCATTATATACCAAGACTAAAAAACTCCAACTGTGTCTTCATCGTCATACCAAGTTTGCAAAATTTACGTTGTGTCGTCATAGTTTTTAAAATATTGGTTGGTATGACCAGAGTCTCGTCATACCAAGTTTGCAAAGTTGTGTCGTCATACACTAGACTTGCAAAACTTTTAAGTTTTGCCGACATAAAAGTCTACAAAATTTAGGATATGTCGTCAAGATCGCACCTCGATTCCAAAACTTGAGATGTATCTTCACACAAAGTTTGGAAGACTTAAGAATCAAATCGTGACTCGCGACATAAACGAAGAAGAAATTTACTTTAAACCTGTTAGGTCGATAGTGCCAACTGAAAAACGCACATGAGAGAAATATCATATGACCATAAATTCCGCATTCCGACGTTAAACTCCGGCGTTATTAAACAGTTATTAGATGAGGTTTTTGTGATATCCAGAATAATCAAGGTCGAGGTACGGCCTATCAGCCGAAGCCGAAGGCTGAGGCTGATAACCCTTACTGAGACCTTGATTATTCTGGATATTACTAAACCGAATCTAATAATTGTTTTATTTTACATGGAACGGAAAAAAAAAGGAAATCATGTTTTTGCTTCTTCACTGACGGCAAGCAATACAAAGCGAGCGAACTTAACATGATTACCCTTAGAAATCATGCACCGCGGTTATACATGACATGATTACCTGTGACCTTGAGTGTCCTTGACCTGATTATTGTATAATCTGCAGCTAGATGACGTCACCGGCGCTGATTCCGAAAATTCACTGTACGCTTTAGGCCAATCAGAAAAGAGATAGTGGGTTCAACGTGTAATAATTGTAATTATAGAAACCGAGTAAAAGCTGTGATAAGGCCTTAGAAAAAAATTTATACTTTTTGTATATTTGACATCAAACTATGTTTATTCTAAAAATATTTCATACCACTCGTCAACTGGCATTCGCGACGTTTTTCCTCGACCGTAGCAAACCTGCATGTAGGACCGAAATTCTAAGGTACAAAGGTATGAACTCAATCACAAAAATGCAACTTGCACAAGTTTTGGCGTTATCAAATTCGGAAACTAATGCAGTTATAACTGTCAGTACACAACGCAAAACACTTTGGTTTGTTTTCATCGTGTTGTTATTGCTCTTTTTTTTTCTCCTCTTTGACTTTTCCTATTTAGCAATCCATTTTTTTTGCCGGTTTATATATATTAGATTCACTAGATTCAAACAGTAATCACCGCGCCGAAAGTGGCGACCAAGCTGCAATCAAGCAATAAAACTCCATGATGTCAGGATATCTCGAAAGTAGCAGCCTTCATGTCAATAATGACAAAGGTAACTTCATTTTAGTATTATTTAAGTATTACAAGACTAACTGAGAAACAAAGGAAAAATAAAAGATAGAGAAAGCTTTTAAAAAGGGGTCTCATCTATAGGTGTGATGCACAGCTTTTCCTTTCGGATTTTCCTTCTTCTCATGTAATAGCTATAGCAATTCTTTCCTTGTAAGTAACATCGAAATTTTATCTTAAGTAGCTGTAGTTTGAATGTAGTGTCCATTTTGTTTTGTATTGTAAGTAGCTGTAGTATTTTAAGTAGTGTAAGTGCTCTAATAAAGATAAAATAGAAATTCTTTTCAACCTGACTTTTGTCTTCTTCTTTTTTGTTTTTTACTTTTATTTTATTAATTTTTTTTGCAACAATAACATTACATTACATACAAAAAAATACCTACTCTACTTACAGTGCTAACATAACTTACGATTTAACAATACTAACACAATTTACAATACTAACATTATTTACAATTTATTAATATCTTAAAATACTTTCATGTGGGACGGTTGCTACAATAGGTGGCCGCTTTCTTACATATTTTTGGCTTAGATTTATGTTTCGCAATTTTAATTTTATTTGTCAGAATCGCTTAGAAGGCATCCATCTTCATCCATTCTTTTTCGTTTTGCTGAGCATAAAAAAAACTTATTCTTTACTTTGTTTTGTCACAATCGATTGGACGCAGTGGGAAACTAAAGTGACAAAACTTGACAATAAATCACAGACAATCAGAAAATAGTTATGATGGAGAGATAAATTGGCCATTGTTCTGTAAATTAGTGCACGGTTGCCATTAGCCATCTTTCTGTTAAGGAAATGAAACCAGTAAACACTGGCACCATAGAAACTTGACATCAGTACACAAAATAATCAAGAGGGCTTTGATATAACTTTTCTCGTCGCTTATGAAGAATCGAAAATAAGAGCAGATCATGACGTTTGCATGACGCGAACGTCGCTTTTATCTGTATGATATGGTGAAATATTGCTGTCGTGGTATTCTATATATTGCAAACACTCCATGTTACGCGGATTTGAACTAGCAACTTTTGGCAACGAAAAGAGAAATAACCTGCAAATTGCATCTGGCTCGTCTCTTAAAGGAAGCAAAGGCAGAACTTCTAACTGCATATCTGAAACTTCGTCGCTAAGGATCAAAAGAAACCGAAATCGTACGCATCACACCCGAATGGCATTGTGGACACTCCACAGTTTCCTAAGCTGTGCACTGCTCGAATCTGCTAGAATTTCGGTTCACTTAAAAATAGCGACAAGCACTTTTGAATCTTTATTGCAAATCGTGTAAATTTGGAATATTTTAGAATTGTTTGGGAAAAACATCCGCTAAGGGCATACGTTAGCAGTAGCAAAACTATTTGCAAATCAACATACTTACTGTTCTTTTGTAATACAAAATCTGATTAAAAAACCACGACGACGTTCCGCTAGGTGAGTACATGACACTATGTAAATCATCTCCAGATAGTAAAGAAGACCTCGATATCCCTGAACACAACAACAGTTCTAATAATGGAATTTAATACTGGTGCATATGCCATATGGCTTTTCTTTAGTAATATCATCAATATCAGTTTGGTTTCTCTTGTGGTCATTTTTTTTTTCCTGTTATCAGACATTAATCATAACAAACCTATCTTTGTTTGTTTGAAACAAACCGTAGTTTTCCCCCGGGGGAGAGGGTATTCCGAGAAAAATTGAGTAGGGATGTGCATGTGCGGTCCGCTTCCCAAAACCCTTACCCTATTTATGACCACAATCTGCGATTTTCCCTACCCTATAAATGACTTGATCAAAAATTGGATACCCTATGTATGACTTGATCCTAAATCAATACCCTGTTTCACCCCTGCGTTATTCTTAGTACCCTAGTTCAGACTGATGTTAAAGGCATCGTGAAGGGCTTTTGTTGAGCGGTCTTAGCAGTAATGATGACAAAGTAGCTTCTTCTAAAAAATCATACCCGGTTTAAGACTAGAGTTCAAAACCTTTACCCTATTCATGACCAAAACGGCTGAAAAACTATGGCCTTTATGGTCGCACATACCTATATAGGCCAAATAAAGGAGTACCAACCCCCCGGTAGTTTTCCACATCCAACTGAGAGCCTTCTTCAAGTCCATGCAATTAGCAAATGACCTCAGGCTGAAAAAGTTCTATTTATGGCTACTTCAGAACATAGCTTTCTTTGTTTTGTTTCACTGTTTTGTTGCATATGGCGTGGTTTACAGATGGGCGAGTCCTTTTGTGACGCCCGCGCCGAAAAGTTGTATGTTAATTGCTACTTTCGAGATTTATTTTCAAAGTAGGCATTCATAGTCAAAAGAATATAAATGATGGCTGCTGATTAAGTGTCAATATGCTGGTAGCTTTCAAAACTGAACTTCACATAGTTGTTTAAGTCATTCCTTAGTTTAACCAGTATTGAGTTATTAACTAAAGGTGATAAAGCTTATGGAAAGTCAGGGAGCGTTTTAAACTACTGAAACTAGCTGGGGTCATTGAGTAAGAAGAAACCACCCATAACACGGAATCAAGTCGGCATAGCGATATTATTTATTTGGTAAGTATAAAGCACTTCTTGAAGTTTTTTTAGCTGTAGTAGTATTGACTTTAACCTATTAAGTGTTATAGTAAAGAATACTCAACTAAACAGTAGTGTAGAACAGTCAGGACCAATGCAAAGTTCAAAATTAAAAACAACGTAAGAAATTCAACGTTTCGTTATCGTTCATTGGAGGTTTTGTTTGTTTCGTTAATAGGTTAAAATTTTCATCACATGGTCTTTCCACTCCAAAGTTTTGCTTCCTAATATTTTTGGCACACGGGGGTAGTTCCATCGAGAATTTTGTGTTAGTGATACGCCTTACGAAGGCTTGCTTGCTCTATCCAGCGCGAACGATTGTTATGTGATCAATGTGTTCAGAATAGTTTTGTTTGTTGCTTTAATCAAGTACTTACCAGGCAGTTTTTCTTTTGAATAAGACGGTTTTCAATCTTCCTAAGCCCAGCTGAGATCGGAAAAAAAAACATGTATTTGAATTTGACATTACGCGGCGAGTCTAGAGGCTAACAATAACAGCTTTGACACTGTTCGGTTGTAAAGTTTCAAGAAAACAAAATTGATACCCTTTAAATAAGTCTTCATTACTTGAAAAGAAAACAATTTTTGTTTTATTTAGGTATAATCTTAATTAATGAAGCAGAGCTCAGTTGGTTCAGATTTTTCAGCCATCAGCACTGCATTCTTGAATAATGTGCTGAAAACATATCCACATGTCTGAAGGTCTGAAACGTTCCTCACCTACTCGAATCGAAAATCTGGAACGTTATTACCAGATCAGGCTTTTACAGTCACCAAATCCATAAATGCTATAGACTGTAAAATTAAGACTGCTTAAACTGCTCTTACAACTTACACTAGTAAGAAAGAAGTCTTAGCGTTCAACGCTAGCTAAACCATTGTTTCATTATTTTGAGCTGACGGTGAGAGGTTTCGAGTGCCACTTCACAAAAAATCAAACACTAAATTCAAAGGTGTTGCGGAATAACGAGGAGCTGTGTATAGTGTTAAGGTGAAAATATTCTCCCTTACATTAACATGCCCTTTTGGAGGGGCTGGATAAGGTTAACTCACAAATGACCAAAGGTCCAAAAGGCCAACATTTCAACTAGCTTCAACTGACAACTGAAATTTGTAGTAGGCTTTACTAGCAACTGATGAACATCCAGACCCTGTTTTTGGAGTTAGCTGGCTCGCAGAGTACATCAACATTCACATTAATCCGTCCCACCTACCTTTCCTTCTATGTTCACGACACAGCTTGTTTTATAGATGCACAGTTTCAACAGTGTGAGGCGGCTATCAGTTCCTTCTCTTCTTATTGCAATGCTACTGTAACAATAAAATCTCGCTAACCAAGAGACGTGTAGTTATGTTTCTGGAAAGAGAAATTTAGGCAACTGCAAATAAGGCTGAAATTACGGTTTCGTATGACGTTTCGTTTTACGTTTTCGTTTTAGTTTTTCTATATAAATTTCCAATTGTGGTTGCATTCTTGATGTAATTTAGGTAATGTTAGGTTTTGATTTTGTAGAAAGACCACCGCATACACTGCAAAGCTTAATATTTTAAACATCGTGTTTACTAGAGGCATGTTCCTCTATCTGTTTATTTGTCTATCTGTCTATGTTTGCCTAAATGTCAAATTTTTGAGGTTTCATGATGTCATCCACACCACCACCTCTTCCTCACGCCCGCCCTTTGTTTCCTCCCTCCTCCAATCACAGCACACGTTCTGACGATGAATCTTTTGAGAGGCACAAAATAGAACATTCATTCGTTTATTTATAGCTTTGTGTCACCTTCACGAAATTTGATGATCTGGCAAAAAAATAAAAAATGAATTAGCCTCTTCGCAGACGCTACCCACCCCGGGTTACTAGTTATTTACAGGTAAATTTCCGCCTGCAACTTAACACAGGCTAGCAAGAGCGTGTAACAAATTACATGAGCATAATCTCTCATTAGGCATAACTTATGTTTCTCTCACTCAGTCGTTTCAGACAGTACATATATTAGCTGTGCGTCTTTAATGCAGTATAGATGGACGTAGGAAGAACGAGTCGGCTTGTACACGTAAATGATGTATTTGCTTCAACGTTTTAACTTGCGCAGTACTATAATGACTAATCCACTCCCTCAACTCTGCCCAGTTCCCTGCTCTCTCTCTCTCTCTCTCTCTCTCTCTCTCTCTCTCTCTCTCTCTCTCTCTATATATATATATATCCCTATGTAAAAACTGGACTACACCATTGACTAATAACGAGTCGGGTTCTAACCCAAACACTTCTCTTTGTAGATTTAACTGGAGTTGAAATGGCTGAAAGAAGATGAATGACACAATCACAAACTCATTGAACCTGTCACACTGCACAAGCTGTTCTGATGTGTCGCAGGTTGACTGGCACCTGACTCTAATTACAGTTGTGACTTTACCTCTCATCGATGTCCTTGTTTCCATTCTCGGGATGCTCGGGAACGGCCTTGTGTTACTGGCTATCGCAATAAACCGCACTAACTTTCGCTCTGTACCAGACTTCCTCATCTTCAGCTTGTCGTTAGCTGACCTCTTAGTGACAGCAATTTACTTGCCTCTATTCGTCATCTACATAATCTGCTATGAAGAACTGCGGATGAACGATGCCTACAGCATGGTCAAGAGTTTTGTAGGTCACTTGGCCTTATTGGCCTCCATAGGGAGTATATTTGGAATCACAATAGACCGACTCACAGCGGTACGATGGCCTTTGCGATACCCCAAGCTAGTGACGAAGAAATTTGCTTTCATATTTATATTTATTGCATGGTTGATATCTGCGGTCTTCGCTTCGTCTTATTCATTTTTCGAACCGAGCCATTTTTTCCTGTTGGGTTACTGCATGGCATTACTTCTGGCCACAATTTTAATGTACTCGTACATTTTCAAAGTCGCTCATGCACAACGTAAAAAAATAGTCGCTATGAGATATCGAGACCAAGAGGACCAGAGGCCTGAACTATCCGCCGATAACCAAGAGGAAAGGAAAACCACAAAAACATTAAAGGAAAGGAAAGCTGCCAAAACATTTGCCATAGTAATCGGTGTATTTGTAATCACCTGGATTCCTCTCTTAGTTTACCCGCTTTCTGTTTCGAGATCTAAAAGATGGTTCTTTGAAGGTTTTCTTTGGGCGGAGACGTTTTCGTTATGGAACTCTTTCATAAATCCATACATTTATTTCGCCAGGAGCAAACGATATAAAATAATGGCCCTGCAAATGCTAGGTTTTAGACAATGGCGACGTCCGATTAAGCGCCCCTCTCGAGTCGGCATATGCATGGAGACATCCAAGGGAACAACAACGAACAACTGAATTCTCACCCTAGTTCCAGTAGAAAAGTAACATCCGGGGTGGTACTCCCAGAAATATTGGGTGAAGGTATGTGGCCGCTTCCCAAAACCCTTACCCTATTTAAGACCAAAATCTGCGATTTTTCCTTCCCTCTATAACCCATCTAAGGGACTACTCCCCCGGGTAAGGAACCCCTTATGTAAGTGGCGTGAACTAAACCAAGATGATCCAGTGAAAACATCGTTATTTCCACCATAGTTTTATAAGTCAGTGGAACTGAAAAAAGATAAAATTGCTAGTATTCTATTCGAATGTGTGCGTTGAGCCAATGTAGAGATTAGATAACGAAAAATATATGTATATTGACGCGGCGTTATTGCATAAAACTTCTGGATTATTGCCACCCCTAATTATAATTACATTCTATATTATACACAATAAATTATATACTTTCAAATGAGACTTC
>Ga0126338_10000839_pt1 | contig 18189 bp, 6 predicted proteins | sample OrbCmetagenome_2_FD_92529 | JGI IMG/M metagenome (GOLD analysis project Ga0126338, IMG submission 92529) | Coral microbial communities from Petempiche,Puerto Morelos, Mexico - Orbicella C C metagenome | ecosystem: Host-associated > Invertebrates > Cnidaria > Coral | place: Petempiche,Puerto... | reverse complement strand
TTTTAAAAGCAACGACTGACAGAAATTGTTTTTGTAGTAAAACTTCAAACTTCGCACGAAATTTCACACCGCAAAAACAATTTTGGAGAACTTAACTGGTGAAATAAATGCAACTAACACAAAGTGTTCGAAAAAAATCTTTTTTTTAATACATCTTTCTTTGTCTACTATCTGAGTTACTTGCTCGTTGCTAAGATTTTTTACAAATCGTTAGTAGACGGCGCGCAAGCCGATTCAAAAGTCCGTGAGCCAGGCAGCCAAATTTAGGCTGTCGGTATCATTCAGGGTGAATAAGTTTCATGGTGTTTTTTGAAAGGCCCTGCTATTGTAGATTTGGAAAATCCATGATAGCACTGGATCGATGGTAGCTCCTCCGTGCTGACTGCATTTATTTGCACCCCCCTCCCAAGGTATAACACATTTGGCCCATAGTTAATGTTCAATTATATGCAGCTACAAATGCTTATAGAATGCAATAAAATGAAGTGTGGAGACATAATTATACTTTTGAGAGTCTACATAATGTGTTTGAGAATTTTTGTGTAATACGCGGGCTTGCAAATTTTGGTCAGCGGTATGTTAATTTATGCCATGTCTGAGAACTCTGTTGCTTGATGTATCCGCCATTTTGAAAAGGCCAACTTCGTTAAGGTAAGTGCTTAAACTACTAGATATCTATCGGTCACTTAATTATTCCACAAAATATGAACTATGTTTAACGTTCTTCATAAAAACTCTAGTATTTTTTAAAACTTGCTCTCCTTTATGCAAAAAACTCCGCTTCTCGTTTTTTTTCTGATAATTCACGAAAAAAAGCCATTTAACGTAATCTATTGTCTATACAAAATGCTACGCTACGCGTAGTAAAGTATTGTGATTGGTCCAGAAAAATCACGCCACTGTCAAACTTGACTCGAAATTCGCTTCTCGTGGAATGAAAACTTACAGCGAAAGCAGAATTGAATTACGAAATCTGCAAATGTTAAAGAAAATTCTGGAAAAGTCAAGTCAGTTTTGTCATCAGAGCAGCCCTGTGGGCTGAAAAGCCTGGATGTTGTCTTGAATATTGCAGGAGTTGAAAAAATACGCTCGGAAAACTTGCGATTGCGGTCAACACTGGAGGCCATTCGATTCGAGGTTTGAATGAAAGGAGCGTTATTGACGGTGAAAATGTGTGTCCTCTGTGGTTGGTGATTCTCAAATCAGTTTGATGTAGTGTCGGAGACACCTTATAGCTGGGATACAGTTGGCCGTGAGCTGTAGTGAGCTCTACTTTTCTCGATACTGTGCCCTGAAACGGACTGGAACATTCGCGTCGGAAAACATGGTTAAGCTTATGAGTTTGTTTAAACTGATGATGTTTTGATGTTTAATTCCTGGAATCAAATTATGTCAACAATCATTTTGAGACTGAGAAAAGTTGAATTTTTTTAAATAGATTACTGACATATTTTGTAAAATTCGAGACCAATTTTGTGTTTGGTTCTGTCTCGATCGCCTGCCGACTCAGATTGCTCGAGTATTTTTTCTGAGTCATTTTCTAGAAAAGATACGGCTTTTTCTTTCTTCTTCCAGACTCTCGTACCAGTTCAGTGCCTCGATAAGACCTTTTTATACCTTATCTTTCCCAGTCACGTAAAATAGTGTCTAAATTCTCAAAACTTTCCGCCATTTTGAAAACAGAGGGAAAAACTTTGAAATATGACGTCAATCATGCGTCTGTCCTCTAATAGATCATAGGTGAGAACCAATCAAAATGCGAGAATAATTAACAATTAGACCCGTAGCCCGCAAGGGCTACGGATAAACAGCCCATAAGGCGAAGCCGTGGCCCTTGAGGGCGAAGGGTCTAATTGTTTTAGTATCACCCTACTAGTCGAACAGAAAAGGCAATAATAAAGTTAGCGAATGCAAGTTGAAGAAATATTTATTTGGGAATAAAACGAAAGAAAGCGTCTCGCTCGATTGCGCCAATTTCGCTACTCGAGGACTATTACTAATAGTCCGAGTCTAGTAGCGTAGCCAATTGAAATGTAGGATTTGCATTAGTCCACTAGTTGGGTGATACTAACTTAGGTTATTCCATAACACGCGACAGAGATCCCGAGCTCATAATCTAACTGTTTAACAGGAACACGATTTTTAACCAATTAGCGCGCGTATTTTCTTAGGACTGTTTTCTAACACTCTCTAAAGTAGTTTCTCGAAAAGTACTGAACAGATTAAAGTGAAAAATATCTCTTTGGAAAGCTCTTTTTCTTCCCCTTTCCATACCAACTGCTATCCGAGAATCCAAGCGCAAGTTTTTTTTTTCATATTTGATTAACTATCAAAACCAAACCTTTAATGTTATTACGTCAATTAACTTGACCAATCAAGTGTCTTTCCTAAAATAGGCTCAATTGAAAAAGATCATCATTGGAAGAGGCCCATGTATGCGGAGGTGCATGTGTTCTCTTAGATCATAGTCTCTTGGTACCGGTTAACCTGAATTACTGAAACGATGCGTTCAGAGTAATGTGACATTTGGTGCTAATAAAAGACACAAAAGTTAAACAATACCCCGAAATATATACAAACTCGGCACTGGAAGGGAAATACCATAAATGTGCATAATTTTATGTATATGCTGCTGTCAGGGGTATGTTTTTCAAGCAGTATAACTGTGGAATAGTGTATAAAAATCAAAATTTTGGTCAACAATGGGGGATCGTAATCATGGCATAGAACGTAATGTCTTAGTAAGTTGATATCTGGTAGCCGGGAAGACTGTTTTCTTTTTCCTGCTGATTACTATTCAAACTTTAGTTCGCATCAATAATTCAACAAACCAATTCGCGCTAACACTGATGACAAATAATTTAAGAGCAGCCTATTTTTTGACACTCCAAATGATAAAACTTTTATTAGAAATCGATACTAAGTGACAGCTACTGACGAAAAAATTTAAGCCAAGGAATATTTCATTTTAAACGGGATTGCTTTAGTCAAGATTAATCTCTGCTTTAAACGCCCACTAAGTCCGCCTGTTTTCCACAGCTGTTAGTCTCTAGGTGAGTGACGATTTTAATTTCACACTACCTGTTACGACAAATCCATGTTTATGATGAGATACAATGCGCTTGAAAGTTTGATACCTTAGCTTCTTCTAGAAGACGGAATTGTCGATCGACATATTTTTGTCGGGATTCTCAGCAAAGGCTTAAGTATTAATTCGGCTTTAATTTTTTTACCTGCGCACCTTAACTTAAGAATAATTAAAGTTCTTTTAATCCCTGCGATGCATATTCAGTAAACACAGAACTGTGAATGGATCGACACATGCGCAAATCAACTTTGTTCAACGAGAGGTGCCAGAGGTACGGGCAAATTGGCGACCGAATGAAAGGACATCACAGATTTAGGTGACTGTGTAGCAACACATCTCGCTGGCTGATAAATAGCAAATTAAAAGAACAAAAGCCTCGGTTATCTCGTGTGTTGTTAATTAGATCCTCTTTCAGACCTCTTCGAATGTTTTAGAGTGTAGCTACCAATTACAGCCCGCTATTTACCCTAAAACCAAAAACAAACCTCAGTAGCAGGTGTTTCGCTAACCAAGAGAAGAAAATATAAAGTTTTCGACATATACGACTTCCTCTCTCTCAGATAAACCTTAAAATGCGAGGGCGTTGAACTCTGACGAAGTAAATCCGGCGGCCCGATAACGCGTGGTCTAATTTGGACAGATCTGCGGGCCGATATTTCTTGGAATGTGTCTGGCGAAGGAGCGCGAAAACACTGAAAACATCTGCGAACGGTCCTGCTTGGAAGACGTGTAAGTAAACTAACTCTTATCAAAATTGTTATTATTCCTAAGCGAACTTCTCATTCGGTATATTATCGTTCGTTTTCGTCCGTTGTGTTGTGAATAGATTTCAACTCTTTCTCACTGTTTGCTGTAGGAATCAATTTCGAGAGCGAGTCTTGAGCGACGCAATTCAAACGACGGAATAATTACTCAACGGTAAGTATCAGCCGTGTTTCCTGCATCATACCTACCAAGCTGTGCTTCTTTTGTTGAGATCGACATAGTGAAAATTTTCTCAGACGATTGCAAGCAGTTTCCCTAACTGATTATTTAGCGCCGAACGATAAAATCGTTTACTACAACGATCCAATCACGGTAAACAGATTTTGCCGGCAGTTGCTCAAAAATCTAATAATGAAAGAGTATTTTAAATGGTGCTAATCGAAAGTGCTTATTTAGAAAATGATAAGAAGCAATGGGTTCCGTTCTTGTTAACGCCCGTCAATTGAGTTGATGAGAGAAAATCAGTCAATATGTTCCTTCCACACGTTGATATTGAGCTCAGTTTAATGTAACTACAGTTCCAGTTTCGATTACCTGTTTTTTAAAAATAGAGCCAAAACCAGTTATTACTCAGTCAAATCAATATTTGAAGCACATTCAGTACTTGTTGAGACGCCGCCAAGAATCTCGGACATTACAACATTTTTTCACAAATTTAAAATAATTGTTGTTATCTTAGTCTATCTCGTCCAATTAATAACTAACTACGCCTGAGTCGGTTTAAAATACCGTCCTGGCATCATTCCATTAGTCTACCAAGATGAGGAAATTTTGTACTGAGAAGTAATTTGTTTTTTCCGGGCAATGGTTGTTTTTATATTACGACGGGCGAAAAATAAATTTCGCTTCCTGCGGTGAGACTCGAAGTTCTAATAGCAACATTCTTATCTTCCACGAAAATATCTTCAGTGTTTTTGAATTCATTGTAATTCTTTTCATAACTGGAACAACTGTCTAAGATTTAAGACACAGTGGTTTGTTGTTTGCCTAAGGAAACGTGATTTTTGCGTCTCTCGTTTGAAGTCTGGAAGTCTAATATCTTCAACCAATTTGGATGCAAACTCTCAAACAACGAAGCAGGTTGCCAATTAACAGTGGTCGTATTGTGTCATACCATCTACACTGTTTGGAAGATTGCCGTTAGACATAAACATATGATTTATTTGAAGACATCATTATTTGAAACTTCTTTCTAATCACACTTTCCTGTTGTTCATAGTTTGCTGAGTGCAATTTAGTTGTAACAAAATAACGCACTGGGGCAGTTTTACGTGGGAAGAATAGTATTCGATCTCACACTTGAGTATCAGCAAAAAAAGGTTTCCAAGCCCAAAAATCAGGTTTCCAAACTGTAGTTCACACTTGATATTTGATCAAACAGAACTGAAAACAAATTTGTCAACTTTACTCTTTCAAACAAAATTCAACGATCCACGCTTTTTTGCGTTATTTTTATAGTAGTTTATCTAGCGTCTAATTAGTTTTAGGTTTCCGGAGACCCGACAGATAATTCTTGTATTCTACAACTGCACAAGACCCTGGTGGTTATTCATACGGGCACAAAAACACTGATTTTGACCTCGGGAAAAGTGTTAATATGAAACTAAACTAAACTCGTCCTGACTGTCGTATTCCGGCATTTGAATCAGCCTTTATCTTAATGATTAGTAGTACATCTTGGCATATTTCTCAACCGTCATTTGAAAACCAACGTAATGAAACAAAACAAAAACAGTGCTTTATGCATACGTTGACGATGTATTGCACACTAGTTTGCTGTCACCAAAACCGTTGGTCTTCCGTGCACAGTATGATGCTCAGATAATTCAGTAAGGTGCGAGTTACAAAGCATTTCATGGACTGATTGAGACACAATAAGGGAAGTGTTGGGTGTTATTTTTTCCCCCCCAAACAAATTAGTATTTTGCTGTAGGCTGAACTGGTCCGCGTGTTCTGATTGGTTCGCTTAGCGGTCTGAATTTTGCAATACGGTCAGCTAAGATGGACCGTGCACAAATTAATTTCCACAAGATGAATAGTTTTTTGGTTAGTAGAAATCTCTCTACCTTCACGTTTGGAGGACAATTTCAGTTGAAAGTCTCACAAAAGCGACTTGAGAAACACTAATGAATGCTTGCCTTTCGCGCGCGCGATTACCGAGAATGGATTGCAGAGAACCAGCAATTTATTAGCAGATTAAAAGAGCCATTACAATAAATCATTTATCTAACCAGCTTGTTCGGTCCGTATTGGAAAATATTGGACTCGCTCATTTTTTCGCAGATTTATGAACCTCGCCTGCGGCCTGGTCCATAAAAACAAGAACTCGACCATTATTTCTCCAATACGGACCTCAAGCTAGTTCAGTAACATATATTTCTGATTAACATACTGTACATAAGCTTAACTTTGGCACAGTTATGACAACACAGACAATTATACCACAAGCGCCAATAATTATCTATACATTTAAGTCCCGCCCAGATGTAGTTTGAGCGTTTTTTCTAACCCGTTTGACAATCAATTTGGCTCTCCAAAACCTAAAAGGAGTTTCATCGACTACAAATTTGTCAAGTTGTCAAGAGTCATTTCCAGCGACGACTTTAACGAAGGGCGACATTATGACATATTTTGATGTGTAACACACCCTGTTTGCACACTGTTTGTAAAAAAACGATAATTTCTAGATAGCTCTAAAATCCATTTGTTCCGATAATGGTTTCACCGCCAATGTAACTTGAGTTTCGAAAAATCAACAAAGCTACAATGAATGGTAAAGTCTGCATACGAGCCAAGTTGCCCATCTGGCCAGCGCTTATCCCAGTTTCTATATATGGCATGAACCGACTAGGATTATTTCTACTCCCCCCTTAAAGGGATGCTAGTCCATCGCAGGGTTACCTTCTAGCGTTAAATTCGCCGGTTCTTATTTATACACCTGGGTGGAGAGAGTTAAAGTGTTTTGTCCAAGAACACAACACAATGTCCCCGACCAGGGCTCGAGCCCGGACCGCTCGATCCGGCGACGAGCGAACTAACCACGTAGCCATGCGACTTTAATTTTAGTTTCTTTTTAATCTGCAATGGAAAGTAGACTCAAAAAAAAAACTAAAATTAAAGTTGCACAATTTTCGTCCAGGTCTTTTAATTTCCTTTTCACCCCAGAATCAGAATCAGAAAAAAATATGGCTTTCTCAATTTAAGTTTTCCTCCGATTAACTGTTAAGACTTTAATTTTTCTGGTTATTATTAAAACAGAGTTACATTTACAATCAAAATAATACCATTTATGGTAATCAACTTGGTATTACCGTAAACATGTCGATATATTTTCAAAATGTTGCAGTTTGAATAAAAATTAATTTCAAGGGATAAAGACGATTCTAGAAGGCAGCGTCTTGACTTTCAAATTCCGTGCCTATAACCAAAGGTCTCGAAATACTAATGCTGATTTTCTCGTGTTGAAAAAAAATTAACATAACCCTCTTGGCAATACCTAAAACCTTGGTCACTAAAATGATAATGAAATGCAGATTTTTATCGTGATCGAGGCCTCTTTGAGTTAATTATTTGCTCACACAAAAAGCCACAATTCGTTAATTCAAAGAAACCATTTGAAAAATGAGTGGGCGAACCTTAAATCCAAAAGTGGTTTGAAATGTACCGACCACCTGCGAGGGATAAAACCACTAACTCAGACCAAACAACTTCTCCGTGAGTGAGTGCGTGTTAAAATTTGCATTTCATGAGTTTCAAGTCCCAAATTATTATATATTAGGCACCGGGTACCCGCCGGTAAATTAATCAATGCGACGGGCGTGAACTGAGCAAAGCTGTTTCAATTTGTGGCGACGCGGCAGTTCAATGGCCGAAATATCTTTGATGAGTTGTCCTGAATTTTAGTTTGCTTTGCAGGCCACAGACGATATTTAGCGAGATGCCAAGTGCTACAGGCATTCGGAAAGCACAGTAAGTGATGAAATTGCTTGCGTTTATTATTGTCCTAACTATCGCGTGTTTTCCATTTGCGTGATGAGGGAGTGTTAGTAGCGCGTGGTACTTAAATTTTACACTTTCAGTAATTATAGTTAGTTATGTGTAGGTTTTAGCTGCCACGCTGGAAAAGTAAAGAATAATTACTTTGTCAGATATATGGGAAATTGGAGGCGTAATGATTGTGCTTCCTTCTCCACTGAAAACATGACAGCTTTTCCGAATCCCAACATTTAACTGACATATTAAAATACCTTTGAGTAAACAATTCCTAATCGTATTTTTAGGCGACTGAATGAATAGGACCTCTCGATAGTTGAGATATACAAAGCTAAAAAGTCCGCCTAGTATCAGTGTTATGTTGTTATCACTATCGTGCTTGACTGACTGTTTATTGCCTTTAATCAAGGAGGGAAGTATATTTGTACTGTTCTTCAGCGTGTCCACATCTTTTCAGGATGAGAGTAAGCCAATGACAAACCATACTCACTAATAAGTATATTTTGGGGCAATATCACACGAAATCAAAGTTTCAATTGTAAATAATCTGCAAGTATATTTATCCATGCTTTGTGCTAAACACGATAGATTTTGATAGATTGAATATCGCAGAAATCGTTTCTTAAATTTTCGCTGATATCCTCTGCTTAACAGGAGCTTTGAATTTGCGTGACAGATAATGAATGATTTCAAAATCGCGTAAAACATCAATAGAAAATTGGTTTGTGGGAGATTATGGACGCTTTTCAGACTCAATAATTATTATGCAGCCAAAACCAGGCTGTGGTATGTTTTTTATGCTCACGTTCCAGAGAGATCTCTTCGACGTTGTGTTAGCTATACATGCAAATAATTTTAGCTTTTTTTATATATTGTGACAAGTTCATGGCGGGCATTAATAAAACCCTGCTTTGTTTTCAATTATGATGAAGGTGACTTTGGTAACCGGGCAACAGGAAAATACTGTTTTTCTCAACCGAGGTAAACATTTTGTTTTAAAGGGACGCCGAGAAATACTAATAACTTGTTAAAGGAAAACAACGTTTCTGCGGATCCCAGCCACACTCAAAGGGGACCCCATCAGGCTTCCTGTTGTAGCGCGGTGTGCGAGGTTTGGGGCGGCCAGAACTCCCTTCCAGCTCCCACGAGTTTAAAACATATAATCCTTTTAATTGATGGCTCCATTTCACTAAGCATTTGTCGCTCAATTTATCAGCAAAATATGTTTCACGCATGTCAAGCAGCGATATTGGCGAAAAGCGCAAATACCCTCCCTCAACGTTCAGCTAGTTCTCGAAATAAAATGCTTCATATACCGACAAAAGGCAAATGCAACGGCGTGTTTTGTAGTGTTTCACCCCACTGAGAGCAAAATTAAATTTATGCATGTTTTGTTTTGATTAAGGCCGATTTTAATTGAAAAGTCGCCGGCCAAGAGAAGCTAGCAGAATAATCTGATAATTTGAATATTTCATACTATGTTAGCTCGTAATTCTTGCTTATCACCTGGCCAGGAGCTGATATTTTCCACAACGAAGCGTATAACATAGAGCACAGACCGAAGGCTAGCTAGATGAACCAACAATAGCTAGCCTTTCCAACTTAAAGCTTGCTTTCGATTAACTTGCAATATTCTTGCGGATATTAGCAGAATTCTTTACTTCTTCAGTAACACATTACCGCCGTGTTACTCTTTTAATTAGGCAGATAATGCAAGCACGAAGACGACACCTGGGGAAACATCGATTAAAAAACTATACTTAATATTCTTCATAAGAATTTCACGTCTATATCTCTCGATCGATTCAGCGGGCGTGTGTGAGTTCCAAGTATCCTCAGCTTAATGTTCTAAGACGGCGCTCATTTCTAAATAGAAATACTGATAAAGCATCGCCGTGGCTCACGTTCTCCAGACAACGCAGAATTTTAATTGGTCATTTCACGTTATTGTTTTGCAGAGGAAGATTAAGAAATGTACCAAGATTTGAATGCACTTGCATAGCCATTGTTCGTTTACGTTCTCGTTGCCTTAGTCGTCCTGGCTCGCGTAAATTCCCTATACATTTATTGTTTTCGTGGACGCCTATCTTGATAAGAAAAAAAGCAATTGACCCTGGTGTCCTGCAAAAACAGTGTCATTGCAGCAACAAACATTATGAGAACAAAACTGAAAAACTGCCGGAGAACAAAATTAAAACCTATGCTAATTTTGCTTTGGTTAATTTGTTACTTTACAAGACGCCGACCAACTGAATTGTTCAAATTAGCATTTTAAAATGCTGTGTTTCGCCAAGTTTAACGATAATTCTGGGAGTTGATTCAGGGCCACCTTAAATTTTTAAAGCGACACTGAATCCGCTCCAAAAAGTTGAATATTGACATGCTTATTACAGGTCGATAACGAAAAACATTGGAGTTCACTGGACTCGTTTTTGAGTTTATAAGCCCTTAAAGCTAAAATTAAGGGTGTTTATATCAGCTTATACTGGGCTTACAGAGAACTTATGCTTGTTCTTGATAATGACGACTTTAAAGGCTATAAAACAAACGGCACAATACGGTTAATTACCGATACAGGAGAAGAATAAATAATACTCGACTGTTTGCAGTCCTTTTGTCTTTAATGAGGCAGTTTGCATATTTAAAAAATTACAGCTGTTTACTTAACAGGGAATTTCGAGTTGGATTTTTGCCACTATTATTTTTTTTGAATCAGTGTCGTTTGAGGAGTAACACCGTTTAGATCGTTGATTTCCGGGTGAGGCAAAAAAAAAGCAGGATTATCAGTAGATTATGGTTTATTATGATTCCTCAGTATTGTTAACAGGGAAACATCTAAATTTCAAGAGGGTAAAGAAAAGCCCTACAGATAGAGCACCAGGTGAAAATTGTGCAATATTGTTTCACTTGACGTAGTGACTAGTATATGAAAGATCAAATATTTGAACTGCGGAGAAAGAAATGAACACATATATATTAAGCTTTAATTTTACAGTCTTTAACGTCTCAGCTGCTTAAGTTGTGTATATAACTGCGTTGATTATTGATGTATTCATTAATGACTTTTGTTGTGCAGTCTTTCCATTCTTATCAATGCAGCATGTGAACTACTCTTCTTACTTAGGTCCTTGGACTCCATCCCGCGTTTTCTGAGCACAGGAATGCCAGCTCGGACAAACCTGGGCGCCATGGTAGATAAAGGTGACTCGCCAATGATGGACCACCTTATTCCGTGTCCAAGCCCCCAAATGGAAAGACCTCCCTCATCCACTGGGGGACTGAGTTCTATAACTCACTCCAAAGAAGTTTTGACTTCTTCACTGCGTAAATTGACCAATCAGTTATCGGAAATAAAGAGAAACTTTGGTCAAGAGAATCACCACTGCAATCATCGGCACGGACGAATAGCTGAAGACAGGGACAGTTGGAAAAACAGAACCGAGTTTATCTTGATGCTGATTGGTTACACGGTCGGCCTTGGAAATGTGTGGAAGTTCCCTTCATTATGTCATAAGAATGGTGGAGGTAAGAATGCTACAGAATGGACTCACACTACGCCATTAACTGCTACTATACATGAAACTTATTATTAAACGAGCGTGCTGGAGATAACAACTTATATAGCAAGGCCGCTTCGCGTGCTAAAACCTCGCAGCTCGCTTCTGTCGCTTAGGTATTCTGTTTAACAATTCTTCCCTGAAACTCATGAGGTCGACTTATGGCAAGTCTAGGATAGAGAGTTATTCTCCCATAAATTCAATTTTGAGATCTCTTCAGCATCATAAATCCCAAAAAGGCAGCAGTTTCTGCTCACTTGGACGACTCAAACGGCCTTACCACGCACGGAAACTTTATGCGAGGCAGGACTGAGTATCACGTCTAAAAATAAATTGTGAGGGTTAAACTTGAGAATAAGACATATTTGGGGATCAGTCCTCTCTTGCAATTCATGATTCCACATCACACATTGGACCAAGAGCGGACTGCCCGTTTCACCACCCGACCTTTTTCCGCCCAGCTAGAGAATGTTCGATCTCGTGCTCGATCTCGTCCATTCTTGCAAATGCAAAAATTTTAATGAATTGTAGCTCTTTCTGTTAATAAATAAAAACACAATTATAATTTCTTTCGAAAGAACATTAATGAAACTTACATTTTATTTAATTCTTCTACAGCGTCCTTTCTCATTCCTTACGGAATCATGCTGGCACTAGAAGGTATACCATTATATTACATGGAACTGTGCATTGGACAACGCATGCGGAAAGGCTCAATAGGAGTATGGAACGAAATTTCTCCCTACCTTGGTGGGCTAGGACTAGCCTCTGTGGTAGTTTGTTTCTTAGTGTCTCTCTACTACAATGTTATCATTGCGTGGTGCGTGTTCTATTTTTTCAAGTCTTTTCAAAATCCTCTTCCTTGGTCCACTTGTCCACTCGAACCCGTAACTCTCGGTAACGTTACGACGTTTGAGCCTGTACACGAGTGCAAAGTGACGTCAGCTACGACTTATTTCTGGTACCGAACAACTCTGGGAATGTCTTCTAGTATTGAGGACGGTGGCGGTATGAACTGGAAGCTCTGCGCATGCTTAGTTGGGATATGGACCCTGATATGGCTATGTATGATGAAGGGAATACGGATTACAGGAAAGGTAATAATTCCACGTTGTTTCAGTTTTATTCATTGGCAATTTCACTTGTTAGCCTCGTATTAGAATTCCAAACGACTACATTGAGTTAAAGCGTAAAGTAAGCCAAGAAATATTGAGACAACAAACAAGGACTAGCTTCAGTTTTATTGTAAGCATCGTATTAGAATTCAAACCGACTGCATTAAGTTAAAGTAAGCCAAGAAATTTTGAGACCACAAAACAGATGTTAAGTACTAACATCGAATGTGTTTTCTTTTTTTTCGTATCTCCAGCAATTAACCCAGAAGTAACATGAACCTTTTGTTGCAATGGGTGACAATCCAATCCAAAGTTAATACTTCAGAGACATATTTTCATCAATGAAAACTTAACTACAGTGTCCTAGTTTTGATGAAGTATGTAAGAGCACTGAAGCTATAAAAGGAGAGATATAATGGTCTGGATATGCACAAGGCTGTGATTTCAAATTGAACAAAACCTTCCTTCACAAACACTTAGTATCTTTATGTTCGTACTCTAAAGCCTTTGGTGGGCGAGCGAAGGTATTCAGTAGTAATCTTAACGCTGCTTTGATCAACCTCGTTCCCAGGGTCTCTCGTAGGCCAGGAGATGAGAAACCATGGTAACGATGTTGTCCGTGACGGTGAGAAGTTAACTCCACGTATTCTGTTTGCAGATCGTATACATAACTGCCACCTTACCACTCATTTTGCTCATTATATTCTTCTTTCGCGGTGTTCATCTCAAGGGATACCAAGAAGGTCTGGCCTTGCTTTTTATACCTGAGGTAAGTAACCAAGAAACGGCTGTTGACAAGTCTGTCGGAAAAGCAATCCGTATTTCACTAAAAATAAAAACATTGATTAACCCGAATTCAGTCAGACAGTCGATCAGTAGACCACTGAATCAATCAAGTAAACAATCAGACGAGTAAGTGGATATACAATGAGGCAGATACCCAGTTAGTAAATCGCTCAGACTGTCAGTCGCTCAGTCAGTCAGTCAATCAGTCAGTCAGTCTCTGAGTCAGTCCCTAAGTCATTCAGTCAGCCAGTCGGCCAGTCGGCCAGTCGGCCAGTCGGCCAGTCGGCCAGTCAGCCAGTCAGTTTTACTTACCGACAGACATATTTTTCTTCTCATTAGTTTGAACGGCTCAAGGATCCACTAGTATGGTTGGATGCCGCTGTACAGATTTTTTACTCACTCGGCGTCGCCTATGGATCGCTGATCGCGTTTTCCAGCTATAACCCGATTAAGAACGATTCGACAAAGGACGCCATTACAGTTTGCCTTATCAACTGCGCAACCTCAATATACGCCAGTGTTGTGGTGTTTTCCTTCATCGGTTTTCAGGTATTTCCACTTCTTGATATATTCAAGTTTTCCTCGCTATCTTTAACAGATAAAATTGACTGGTGTGAATTGACAAAAATTGGGTGGTGTGATTAACTCTCTCGCTTTTTATCCTGTCTTAGTTTCGGACAACCGTTTTACAAGATGCTTTATTTATACACCATTTTTTAGGCGGAAGACAAAATGGAGCGTTGCCTAGAGAAACAAAATAGTCAAGCTTTACGCCTGTTGAATAACACAGGAATAAGCAGCATACCAGTGCCCACTCTGGACGGCTTGGACAACGAACTTTACAACGAGTTCCTTCACAACGCGTCCATACTGTACAATGAGACACTTGTCACCTGTAACAAGACCGAGTTTTTAACGGTAAGAGGAAACCTTCAAGAACATTAAAAAAATTTCGTTGTTTTGTCAACAGAGCGGTTTTCATTTGAGAGTCGAAAAGTAATTGGCTTTACTTCAACTACGCTACACTACTGGCTTAAAAAAACACTCGCGCCACTTTTTCATCCAATCAGAAGTGAAACCAAAACCAGTCGTAACTCGCTCAGGCACGTTTTCCCGCGCTTTATGTCAGCTACATGCAATTACTTCGAGTTTTGATTGGTTCACTGTACTGTCTGTGTCGTTTGTGACTGACCAGATTAATTACTTTGGTTTTGGTTTTACGACACTCAATTGAAATCCGCTCTAAGTTTGACTGAACATTGATTAAATTATGTGCTTTTCACCAGCGTCAAAAGAAGCGTTTTCCAATACCAAAAACCAAACTAATAACGTAAAAAATTACTTCGTTACATATCTGCCAGTTGACATAAATGCTCACACGGGCCGGAAAATCTGTAAGATGTGGTTCTTTAGTCGCTTCTTCGCGAATTCCTTGATCAGAGTAGATTCACTGTAAACCACGCACAAGCAAATAGCAACTTCAGGATTTGTGTCGTCGCCTCGCGATATCCCTGACCAAAATTGCAGGCTCGCAACTTCATTACCAGTGATTTTCCCCTCCAAATGTTTAGGGAAATGCACTGGAAACGAGTTTTTCAGGCCCAGTCAAATTTGGAGACGGTATTGACTAATATATGGCTATGCAAACTCAATTTGCATTGGTAATTGCTACCCTGGGGAATATGCAAATGACAGCAGTGTTCCACCTCATGACTCCAGCTACACGAGGCCGCGAAAGCGAAAAGACTGGCGACCTACCCTCCCACCTAACTTGTAAGTCGGGCTTGATCTAGCTGTCCCCTTCTATCTTTGCCTGGTCTTGGGCTTGTCCCAGGCAGAGCGATTTCCCATAACTTATCACCATGTCATGCCATGTCGTATCAATACCTAGGGTAGAATATTACACTATTTTTTTTTCATCTTTGAGATACTTTTTTTTTGTTTTACTGAATTCCCTTAGATCCCATCTGGCCAAGGACTCGCCTTCATAATCTTCACAGATGCGATCAACAAGATGCCATTCGCGCCCATATGGGCTGTCATGTTCTTCCTTATGCTCATTACTGTTGGCATTGACACCGAGTTTGGAATGTTGGAGGGTGTTGTTACCCCAGTCATTGATTTAAAACTTCTCCCCAAACTCAAGAAGGAGTATCTTTCAGGTATAGAATAGAACATTTAAGTGTTGTTCGCATAAAGCGAGGTATTTTACTGAAATTTTGTCCAGTTTTAGAGAAATTATTAAAGTAGCCGTTAGTTTGTCATCTTCTTTATATTCTCGTTCGCGCATTCATTTCATCCAGTTTTCCACCTCATAGGCAGCGGAGCAGGGGGACAGGAGGGGGGGGGGGGCGTTAGCCCACCAAACGAGACTTGGAGGCTCAGCCCCCGCGTCTCGGTGCCGAAAATATCGCTAGCGCAGCATAAAATTGGTACTTGACATTAACTGTGGCATTGGCGACTTCGATTCGGAGCGTACATTTTCTGCCCTATGAAGACTAAAAACCTACTTTAGAAGCACTATGCATGAAGAAGAATCGTCTAAACGACTGCCTCCTCCTGCATTGTCATACTTCTTTTACGAACACATTGAACACTGTAGACATCGAAAAGTCTGTTTGTGTAAACGAGCAAGGCAAAAGGAAAAGGAAAATACGGTATATGCGCTTGATTCAGCGATGCCCCCCCCCCCCGCCCCTGTTTCAAAACGCTCCGCCGCCGCCTCTGCACCTGGCAAAATTGGCGAGACAGGGTATCGATCAAAATACGCACTGAGGTTATTATACTCCAATATCTTTTTTTAAGATTTCATAGACTTTGTTACGCGTTTTCTATTAGGCAATCAAGCGGAATTATGAGGGTGTAAAACTCAAATTCAACTATTCAAGGGCAGGTTTAAGATGACAGCATGATAACTATTAACTAAAAATTAAAAATATAATGGAAGAGGTATCTTTTTTCTCTGGATTTATTTCTGGACTCTTAAACTTCCCACGGAAATTAAAGAAACCAGATTACTATGAAGCTAGGCAGAGAAATAAGAATATGCAATTAATTTAGTTGTGTCATTCCTTAGGTATAATATGTCTCGTGTCTTGCCTGATGGGCTTGCCTTTGGTTCAGTATTCAGGAGAGTACTGGTTTCAGCTTATTGACAGTTACTGTTCTGGGATTCCATTGCTAATTATCGCTTTAGTAGAGTGCATCGCCATTAGCTTCATCTACGGTATTGACAGGTTAGTATAAGATAGTTTAGCCTTCACAACAGGTAGTACAGAAACTGTCCTGATTGTAATGAAGCGTTGAGACGCAAACAGATCTAAAAATTAAGTTTGTGTTACCGAACATTTGGAATTGAAACTACTTTAAGTCGATCCATGATGCCTTTAAAAAAGAATATACATAACTTTATACAGCTTACCAAAGTAAAGGAGACTTCTGACTTGCTTAGAAAGTAACATTGGCATTGAACAAACTGTCTCGGTAGTGCCAAGCAAGAAGTATGAATCGAGTTTCCTCGTTAATTGGAAATGCATTAAGTTTAATTAAGAGTTAATTTGTGGGACATCAAGGCAATAGCTGCAATTATACTTTCGATTCCATGATGTTCTTAACACATTCGTTTACCTGACAAACAGCCCATTTCCGAGTTAGCTAGCTTGTTCCTCTGTTTTAAAACGAAACAGAGGAGCAAGGTAAATAAAAACTCATTTTCATGTGAAAGGTTTCGCGCGAAGATTCGGTTTGACACAGAGGCAATAGGTAACCTGGAAGTGGCCTATTTAGTCAATGGCCGAATTTATTATGACTTAGGACGACTTATCCGTCTGAGACGAATTGCGAATTAGATGTTGGAGACGGGTAATTTGTTTGTCTGAGGCAGATAAATCGGCTATAGGTGTAAATGCGGTGCCAGTTCAGACGAAAAATGTGGCCAAATTCGTCTTCGACTGATTAATGCTGCCAGACGAGTCTGAGGTAGATTCATTTCATGTAGAATATCAGGCAGAAGAATTACCATCCCGAATAATTTGCCCCTAGTATAAATTCGGCCATTGTGTCTTGTTTTTCTTACATCGTACGGTTATAGCTACTTCGCCGCTCTGAGGTTTTACCCACGCAGTTTTTGTCAAAAAAAATACCGGCTGAAGAACAAGGGCTCATTCGAGAAAGCAATTGTTATTTTTTGCAGATTTAGCGATGATATAAAATACATGACGAACAAACCTCCTCGTTTTATTTGGAGATGGTGCTGGAAAGTCATTTCTCCAGTAACCATTTTCGTTGTGCTTTCCATGAGTATCAAAAGTATGTCAGAAAGTACGCCGCAATACACGATTTGGGATGGAAAACAGGTGATAATATTTATTGATGAATTTCTCTTATTATCTTCTTTTGATATTGTTATATTAAAGCAACTATCACTACCAACACCTCTTCCAACTACCAGCAACATCATCATCACACACGACCACCATCATAATAATAATGATGATGATGATGATAACCATTGTCATCGTCTTCTTCATCGTCTTCTTCGTCATCATCATCAAGACAATGTTAATAGATTACATCGTAAATAATTTAAACACTTTTGATCATTTTAGCATGATTAGTGCTTAAGGCCCTTGTGTAAATAATTTTAATAATTTTAATTAGTTTAGCATTTTCTTTTTAGTACTAAAGGCTCTTGTTTAGGGCTGAATACATTTGACACTTAAATAAAGGTCCTTATCTTATCTTCATCCTATCTTAAGGCTGGAACCCGGAAGAATGATTTACTCAATTCAGAGTTTTATCATGAAATTGTCAAGTCTGAAATTGATTTTCAATCCTGAAAAGTAAATAGTAAATTTGTTCTTCTCTAACGACTGACGTCCTTTTG
>Ga0126338_10000838_pt1 | contig 18214 bp, 9 predicted proteins | sample OrbCmetagenome_2_FD_92529 | JGI IMG/M metagenome (GOLD analysis project Ga0126338, IMG submission 92529) | Coral microbial communities from Petempiche,Puerto Morelos, Mexico - Orbicella C C metagenome | ecosystem: Host-associated > Invertebrates > Cnidaria > Coral | place: Petempiche,Puerto... | reverse complement strand
CCCCCCACCCCCCGAAAAAACATAAAAAGCGGGGGGGGGAGAACCCCGAAAAAAAAATAGGCGAGGAAGGGGAAACGAAAAAAAAAATGCCCCAACGGGAAAAACATCCCCCCCCCCCCCCCCCCCCCATCACTTTTCTAATGGTCCGTCCCTTAGGCTATCGGTCATGTTTTCTCACCTACGTAGGTGACGAAATAACCATACTTGAGGAAGCTAAAAACACTAACAAAACTAAGAAATCAATAACAAGAGAATCATACATGAGAAAATAAAGTAATCGCACCGGGGGGGGGGGGCAGCTGTAGTGTCAACTATTACTAGTATAATTAAATACTAGCTACAGACCAGTTTTCCGAAATACCAAAAGTTTCCAAGTCGAATCACTATATTGGGAACCTCTTCTAAGCGACCACCTCTCGTAAGCGACCGCGACCACTTTGAGAGCTAAAAGTCTGAAATTTTCATTTGTTTCTAACCTCCCGTAATCTATGCCTTATTATATGGCTTTGGCTTGTGGCCGATATAACGCGCGCTCTGATTGGCTAAGAGCGAGATCTGAGCGGTCATTATTTAGCTCTTATTAACCGAGCAGGAGGTCTGTATGGGAGAATCTTAACCGAGGTCAAGATTTAGTTCTTATTAACCGAGCTGGAAGTCTGTATGGGAGAATCTTGACCGAGGTCGTGAGTACAGACCTCACTGCGTTCGGTCTGTACACACGACCGAGGTCAAGATTCTCCCATACAGAACGACTTAGCTCGGTTAACAAGATGTTTATTGTATGGCAAAGAAGAAAACTTTAATTCGTTTAATGTTACTGGTTTGCTGACATTTTGCTTGCGAACGGCGATGAGCTTAACTTAAACCTGCCGAAATTTGCTCGTCCTCTTTACTTTTTTTTTGTCATCAGGCTTTTTGGCATTTCCATAAATTATTGAGAAGAAAATAAAAGAAAATGGTGAGCATTTTTGTATTTTAGTTTTCTACTTTTTTAACGCAAAATGAAACCGGTCTAGATGCCGATCAAGTGAGGTCTGTACTCAACGCAGTGAGGTCTGTACTCACGACCGACTTAGCTCGGTTAATAAGATGTTTATTATGTAATAAGATGTTTATTATGTAATAAGATGTTTATTATGTAACTGGTTTGCTGAGCTGAACTTTAATTCGTTTAATGTAACTGGTTCGCTGAGCCTTATTATATGTCTCACAAGGACTAGGAACTACCGAATTCACGAATTTGATTGGCTGAAATCGATATTGACCGCGGTCTAGATTTTCCCGTTTATGGAAGTGCCAAAAAGCCTGATGACAAAAACAAAGTAAAGAGGACGAGCAAATTTCGGCAGGTTTATGTTAAGGTCATCGCCGTTCGCAAGCAAAATGTCAGCAAACCAGTTACATTAAACGAATTAAAGTTTTCTTCTTTGTCATATAATAAACATCCTATTAACCGAGCTAAGTCGGTCTGTATGGGAGGATCTTGACCTCGGTCGTGTGTACAGACCTCACTGCGTTCGGTCTGTACTCACGACCTCGGTCAAGATTCTCCCATACGGACCTCCAGCCCGGTTAATAAGAGCTAAGTAATGCCCACGGGCCGATTACGGATTATGCAAATTAGGAAGAGCCCGGCTCTGAAAATTCAAGCCCATTGAAACGATGAAAGCCGATTAAAAGCAGTAAGAGAAAGTAAATTTAATTCCGATTAGCTAAAAGTGTGGAGATTTTTCCTTAATATAATTTATATAGAAGTCGTTTTTGACTTACCAGCCGGTAACCTTGGCGGGCACTAGTGAAAAACAATCAAAGTTTGTTGAAATCGCTAAGTCAAAAACACCATCGGCAGATCTGTCATGCATCCTGAGCAGAACACCACGAAGAAACTTATAAGTTATCATCTTAGTCACAACAATTACCGAAATATTGAACTCCGTCAAAGTTCTCATCAGAAGATTCCCTCGCTTTAACACAAGCAAGTGTAAATCAGCTTCCAGGATCATCAGATACCAGTCGGTACCAGTGTTTCTGATAACTGCAGGAAGTTTTAGACGTTCACAAGGCTTGAAAAGTTCATCCATAAATCCCAGAATGAAGAAGGCGAAGATATGTAGTCGAAAGCGAATGTGAAGATCGAGTTATTTTGGGCAGTGTATTCTGAAGCATTAGTATTTTCTCTCACCGAAAGACCATTTCTTTGGACTATTTTGAAGCACTTTCTGTCTTTTCTATATGCGTTGACGTTTCGCCACAAAAGTCGGAAAAACTCCCCCATCAAGTTGTGGCACCACGATACTAAAATACCCTTTTTGAGGCTGGGACAATCATTTTTCCCGTAAATAAATGTAATGTGTACTTTTAACGGAATACGTAATACAGTGGTGAACTTCACTGACTGTGTAGTTTTGCCCTGGGTTTGAGACGATGAATGAATCGGTAAACGCGCGCATCGCCGGATGTAAATTGACGACTTCCGCTCGAATAATTTTTTTCTTTTCTTTAATTCATAAGCCATATAATAAACAACTTAATCAAAACTATAACAAAATTCTCGAACGTGATTGGCTATCAGCAGCCCGATTTGAGTATTAATTGGACAGTGTACGCGTCATGCTTGTAATTGGACAGTACGCGTAATTTTGCGAACGCTGTTGCGGTGCACTTTGTTGAGTAAACTGCCGTGTTTTTCAGCATTCATAACGACGTTTAATCGTTCTGCGCTCAATCGATGGTTTGTTCGTTTCTCGAATTTTGTCAGTTTTGATTAATTGGTAACAGGACATCGTGTTGTCCAATTCAGTCTGTAATCATACTCGTGATTAACAAATCGGACTCCCGCTTCGCGGTCGTCCGATTTTGTTAATCGTATGATTACAGACCGAATTGGACTCTACTCAGTCCTATTACCATTATTAATAACCTCGATCGGTCGGTCGTTACGGGAAAATCTCAAGCCTGGGCCTACCGTATTATCGCTCGGTCAATACGGCAAGGCCTCAGTTTGAGATTTTCCCGTAACGACCTCACTTTCGGTTATTAGGTCGTTAATAATCGACCACTTAATCGATAATAGGGCGGAAATTGATAATAGGGTGTTGTGACATTATCTCATTCCTGGGAAGTACAGGAAACCGAAATTTCTCAATGGGAAGTACCGGATTTTTTTGTCAGTCCAAATTGACTTTTCACATCATTGAAAACTTCAAAGAAAAAATGCACATACACTGTACTCTATCAGTCTTAAAAGAGACGAGCTTAACTGAATGTGGTATAATACAGAAACCCTCTACAGCTACCATACTCTAATGAGGAAAAATTTTGACCCAGTATGGTCTAAGCTCGCGTAAGCGACTAGCCTCTTCCAGGCGTTCAGTTAGTTGAGGCGCAGCGCGAAAAACGGCGCGCGAAAAAATAAAAAAGCGCAGGGAGAGGATTTTTTTTGCGCGCTGCGCCTCAACTAACTGAACGCCTGGAAAAGGCTCGTAAGCGACAGGTTTGACATTTTAGGTGGTCGCTTACGGGAGGTTAGACTATAGCTCGGGAGAAAAAAGAAAGTTCGCACACCAGGATTTGAACCCGCGAGCTTCAGCAGTTTAACTACTTCGCCAACCTGCAACTGATGCTTTGACTGGCGATTTGTCTGTAGCATGGGAATCGATCCCGATTTGAAGAAACTTGGCGCGCACGGTGGTCCCGGTTAATATACCAGTAGACCATTTTACAGTTGTCTCCTCAGTGACCTGGCCTTTGTATGGCAGCGAGGCTAGAGTTGACCTTGTTTTGATACAGACCCCACTGCTTTTGTTGTGTAAAACAAGCTGTTCTGTTGCTAACTAGGTGCATTTACATGACAAAAGCAGTGAGGTCTGTATCAAAACAAGGTCAACTCTAGTCTCACTGACATACAAAGGCCAGGTCACTGAGCAGACAGCTGTAAAATGGTCTATTACAATATGGCCTGCATGACGATTTTACCGCGATCAAGTAAATTCGCTTTGAAATGGCCGAGATTCTGATCTAGAACAAACTAAAAACGATTTCAAAGATCCTGAAGATGGATTTTAGGATAAAAACAACTCGGAAGGTATCGTAAGTAATTCTGAAGGACCGGTAAATCTCGATATTTGAGGCGAGTGTCGCTACGCTCGTGTTCAATTGCGACTAAAATACCCTTCCGATTGCCAGTTCTACCTTTGGCATGTCGTTTATTCGGATCGCTTATTTGTGTTGAGTAATATTACGTGGCGTAGAGCTCATATCACAGCTGGGTGACTTGGCAGGAATCCAAACGTAAATGTAATAGTTTTGCAGCGTTTTCGTTGAGGACAAAGAACTTGACTCTAATTTGCATTTATAGAGGTGACAGTAACGCGATACTTCTGTTAATAACCTGAGTATCAAGCCTTTCTTAGCAAGAGGGTAGGGGTAGGGGGAATTGCAGAGAACCGGGTGCTTCCTCCTCCTACCCCGCGAGTAAGAAAATCCTGATACTCGGGCTATTCTGTTGATGTCTCAGTAAAAAAAATCGTGACAGCAAGTTCCAGATGATTTTCTCAACTGCTGTTCTGCTTTCGAGATACGTTTGCTCGTATAAAAAGAAAAATGGTTTGTTTGATCATCAAATTCAAACAGCAGAGTGGCTTGACATCATGATAAATTTTTTCCTCTATAATTTTTTAACCTTACTTTCTTAAGATCTACTGAATGAAATTTTTGTAACAGAAATATTAGTTCCCATGAAGGAAACCTTTTTTTGTCAGAAAATACTTCGTGTCCTTTCAAACGAAAACTCGCGGCTGTCTGGAATGGAATGAGTTAAATAGAAAGTGTTGGTTGAGTTTACTTAGTTGAATGTTTGGATAACAACCATGATAAGTTATAGGAACATTATGAGTGATATACGTTCACAAAAAAAAAAGATCTAAAGTTTTAGGTCATACAGTAATGTTCAATATTGTTTTCAATCAGTAGAAATAAAAGAAAGCGGGGGCAGCTTTAGTGATAACTATTACTAGTTATATTGCTTTGTCTAATCGTTGGCGTGACAGATTGCAGTACAAGTCATGACTAACCTGCGGGGTGATGGCTTTTAAGTGGTTGTTGTATGCCACTCTCTTGTTCTGCAAGAAGTTCACCACATGACTTGGAGCAGATTTCCACAGAGATGTCGTTTTGTAATCTGTGAAAAGAATAAGTGTAGAACATTTCTCTGTTTGTCGTTTGAACATGTACTCTGCTGTGTGTGCGAGCTTCTGTTCTGAGTCACATTGTTTGTGCAAGTCCAGTTGACGTGTAAAACAACGAATTAAATTAGAGTGACTTTTTTTGCTGTAAATTAAATCCTATTTCAATTTCAGTCAATCTTCTTTTGAATGAGGGAGCTACATATGTGTACGGTCATTATTCTAAACAGTCATATTTTAGCTGACAGTTTTCTTTCTCTGTGAATGCTCGTGTTTTTGGCCTTGGGAGTGTTCGGGAATTTCTTTAAACTAAAACGTTAAGTGTGTTGTGAAGTCTAAATTGGCTCTTTTAAGGGCTTCGATATGGGTTTGGATTATCTTCGGAATATTAGAGGAAGCCTTTGGTAGATGCTTCGTTTATGCAAAACAAAAAAGTGATAAAGCAAATTAAGACAGCTGAAAAAAGTTTCAAGGATCTTTTCCACGAATCAATACAAGTATTTTTTTAACACTACATGCAATCAAACAAATGCCTAATCATTGGTGAAAAGGGTATGATCATTTTCTTGACTTTCCAATTTTCCATGGCAACACTGTTTCCTGTTAAAAGCACCCTTAATTTCGGCTTCAAGCGCTCATAACTCAAAAACGAGTTCTGTTACCCCCATTGTTTACGATTATTTTGCCTATTATGCGAAACAGAAGTATCGTTAACGAATGAAATCCCACTCGACCAGTCACTCTGTTCAGTATCATAAAGTTTTAGGCGTTTATCCGCCGACCAGTTAATTCGAGTTAATCTGCTGACCGGTGGACCATTAATTTTGCAGTCCCTTAAGCTGTCCCTTTCATCGATCGATATAGCGTTCACATTTTTCCCCCACTTCCCCAGCAACATTTAATATAACACAGTGGGGGTTTTAAAGCCAGAGAGATTTTTATAGGAACATTTTCTCACTTGTTCGCTGGTTCAATCTTGATCACTGAAGCAGCCGATTTTTCTTGGAGCAAGTTGAGCAGCTATCATGACGATCACTGAGTCAACTATGAAAAGTTGCATCATTTGGAAGCCACAAAGGTCGAGGGTAAAAAGTTAAACAGCGAAACCAAAACTCACTCGCTAGCCTACACTTGAAATTATTCACGTACGTTATCGTTGAATATTTTTTTTCTTGGTTGAGGGTTTTCACCTATTGTCCGGTCAGCATTTTATCATAGGTGTCAATAACCTTTCGAAATTTGCCTTCGCTTGTTATTATTTCTGGTGAAACCCATTGTTTAATGTCTTCAATGGCAGAACAACCGAATAGACGGATAACAAAAGTTGTCTTTCGCCGAATTGTGAAAAAATGGCGGCCAGGCTGACACGAGAAATTTTTTATGTGCGTGATTGATCCGAAGCGCAATTTGGTGAGATTGGGGAATATTTTTTGTTCGTTTACAGTTTTCTTTCTTATCCTGGGTGTCATTATCTCTGGTGAAACCCATTGTTTGTAAATGTATTTTTCTCCACTTTTTTGTTGTAAAAGCCTTTTGAAAGTCCTTTTCAAATGTTTAGTCTAAGTTTTAAACCTGCGTATTTTATATTATAGAACTTTGTGTACTGAAGGACGCTAAGAAATTTTACTTCACCTGTAATACTTGCGGAATTCGTGAGTCTCCAGTGGCAAGACAACCGATTATAGGGATAACAATTGCAGTCTTTCGCCAAGCTATGAGAAGTTTCACATAGGCAGCAGGAAAAGTGAAAGGAAGACAGTGATCAGCAACAACAAAACACACTCATCTGCTGACACGTGAAATTTTTCGTATTTTTTGTTCGTTTGTGATTTTCACTTTTGTTACGTCAGTATTTTGTTCTCAGTGTCATACTTTCGGTGCTTTTTTCCTTGATTTTTTCGTTGCATTGAGTCTGATTTCCATATGATCACAGACGATCTCAATGGATCGCATACGATCGCAGAATCGCAAAAATTACTTAGTATTTTCAAAGGGCCACTTGCTTCGCCTACCATGCAAGGGAGTTCCTATACGCCCCCAGCTACCCCTACACGAATTTAACGGAGTTAAACAATGAAAAGTTAAACAGATTGGGCTACGGTCTTCGGGATGTCGTCATGTTGTGTCCAGCATACGAAAATATTGACGTCTGAGGGCCAAGTTTTCGATCAGGACGTAGCATTTCGCTTACTCGAAGTATCTTTCCCAATGTTCTAACCTCAATAGTACTTCGCACTAAAAATGAAGTGTGTTTTAACTGGCATACCGTTGCTATGATTGTGACCTTTTGCGTCAAGAAAATGACAACGTGTTCACCGATAATTGGCCATTTGTTTCATTTCACTATTATGATATCAAGGGAAAAAAATGTGTTTCATCAAAAAGATGAAAAATACTGGAAACCGTCGTTGGCCACCTTAATTGCCGGTGCCGATTTTGAAAGTTAGCGTTTCAGAAGCAAAAAAGCCATTAACCTGTCAGCAGATTTAACGTCAGGCTGATGTTTTTCGCATCAACGTTAGTAAAAAATCCAGAGTCAAGTTGTCCAACTTGCAGATCTCTTCCAGCAACCAGCATTGAGACCAGCTCTAAGCCCAGACATTCTCCCCAGATTGGAAACACGTCGTTATTATCATAAGCCTGTAAAGAGTTTAGATAAATGCATAAGTTGAAGTGAAGGCTATCGACAATTCAAATCTTCTTTCGTCTGGAAAATCCCGTCCAGTCTTACACAATTCAGCCATTAATTTAGGGCGTGCTTAACGCCTGACATAAATAAAGACAATTTTTAAACAATTGCGAATCCAGAGGTTCTGAAAGCGAAGATTTGCAGAACATTTACAAACAAAGCAGAGGGTTACAACAGAATAAAAGTGGGCCCTTACTGTTTCGCTTAAAAATTGTGTTTCCCTCCCTCCCCCTCCCCCACCCCGATCCTCCTTTAGACTAGACTCTCATGAGCCTATTGACTGAATGGGAAAATATTCCCGCGACCTACCTCAGTCAATAGGCATCAGGTTTTCATTTGACTAGAGTGTATTTTTTAGCCTGAAATTCAGCGGGCTCCTCGTGTAGCACTCTCCCACAAAGTCTTTTCGAACGTGTTCGACTCGACGAGACGGCTGAAATTCAGGCTGCAGCACGCGTTTTGATTGGCCAATATTCGGTGACGGATTTTCCCGTAATGCCCCCTTGTATTGTAGGCGAAGTGAATACTCGGCTAGCTGGCAAACAACGAATAGTAAAACGTTCACGAGAGCCATATATTAAATCATTCGCACGTAAAACTTTGGTGCTAGGCCAAAAGAGCAGCTCAAGACCGACAGAAGTCGAAAGCAACAGTGGACGGTCTATGTCCCCATGAGACTAAGGGGACTAGATGACGTAAAACTTTGGATTATGAATGTTTGGATTATTAACTATTATTTCTTAAAATTTAAAATCAAAGTAGGCTCAATTTCGTTTAATTCTCACTAGACGTTCTGGTATGGTCCGTTCCAGAACGACCTCGGGTAATATTTTCCTAGTACAGTGGTACAGCCCTCACGCTTGGCTGGAATTATATTGCTGGTCACTAACAAGTTTTTGAATGACCATTAGACAATGACCTGGGTGGTGGACAAGCGGCCACATAGACCAACCAAACTGGACTGAACCTGTTAAAAGCTGAAGAATAAGCGCCCGTGAAGCCACTACACTGATAAACATTGTCAAGTAGAAAGCCCTTGATCTGGTTCTCATTGCGATACCGACGTGATCAAATGTTACGTTTTCCTTTCTGCCCAAGTTGTTTTAAGTCTTTTAAATGTGTTAGTACACCTGCAAAATTATCGACAATAATTAACTTTTCCCCAATGCGAAAATCGATTCAAAGTTCCATTTTAATTCTCATCAAGGGACTATGATCTAGTGCCCTTCCATTGGATGCCAGTTTCCTCTTTGATTGCCCTATTTTCCGCGCATGCCCTCATTAGCCCTTCGGGTAACCGTTTCACGTTGAGTTTCGATTGAGTTTAAGAGCGACGTTCTTCGATAAACAACAAACCTTGGCTTGCCACTGATTGTTAACTTTTCCAGAATAAAATAAATTCTTCAGGAAAATGAAAAAAATCTCACTTCTACTACACATACTTATACTTTCGCGTACAAATGGCTAAAGTAACGCAATAGACTATGAATTCAAAGTGAATGTTTTAGCTGTTCCCGGAAATAACAAATGGGATGCTTAATCACTAAACATAGTGATATTTCGATCTCACCTTACGGGCTAGCTCTAATATCTGTTTTCCAACTCTTGTATAGTTAGTGTGGTGTAATAGCCGATGGCCTCCAGGGAATATTGCTCTAGTGATTAATTAACAAGAAATACAGTTAACACCCCCATATGAGAACAAATGGATTAAGAACATCAGGCTGAAATTTAACCCATAAAGCACCATCCATATAGATATAAGAACCAGTTCAGCCTGATAAATAAAACATGTTTTTATATAATTTGGGAGAGGGTATCGGAATAAGAAAGCAATGGAACTATGGTTGCTGCTAGACAATGATGGCCCCGGTTGAGTTAGCATGACTGTAAGAAATGTTGAAAAATGTTGAAACTAATGTTACATTTCTACTCGTTAATGTTAAGTAACTTACTAGTTGACAGATTTTTCCTTTATTGATTGATTTACTGATTTGTTTACTTACTTGCTTATTTAGTTAGAGTGGTTTTCAATTGAGTGTCGTAAAACCAAAACCAAAGTAATCACTCTAGCCAATCACAAAGGGCACAAACAATACAGTGGAACCAATCAAAATTCGAAGTAATTACTTGTAGCTGACGTGAAGAGCGGAAAAATGCATGCGAACACGTCACAATTGGTTTTTGTTGTACCTCTGATTGGATGAAAAAGTGGCGCGAGCTTTTTAAGCCAATCGTGTGGCGTGGAAAGTGCAAAACCAATTACTTTTCGACACTCAAATGAAAACCGCTCTATAATAAAATATGCTAACTAAACCTCTAATAACATGTTATGTGTAGTATTTCTGAAACAAAGTTTAAGAACATATTAAGAACATCTTCAGGCTGATTTCTCACTAAGCACCCGATAAATAAGAACTAGATCAGCCTGAACCCCGAAATCATGCGTTCTTATATGCGGGTGTTTACTGTATTCAATAGATATTCAAACTAAACCATTTTAAGCTCATTTTAAACCGAAAAGAGTTACACAGTGCCAAACTAGGTGGGATTAGAAAGTATTTGGTTGCAACCATAACACTAAATTGTTGAAAACTTAGTGTAACTGGGTATAAAGGTAACATGGGTGGGGCAGACCTCAGGCGAATCAAGTTCAAGCTGTAAGCGTTGGTCGCGGTTATGGCAAAATTACAAGACTCTATGGGAATATGGAATATGAAGAAGGGAAAAATCCTAGAAAGCTCTTACTAAAAATGCCTTTTCTTTCTTCCACAGTGTATTGATTGTTGCCTGTTCATTGTTTCTGCTGATTTGAAGCTTTTTTAGCGAGTTTTCTCTTTCTAGCTTTCTTATTGCCGGGAACAGGAAGTATTGCTACCTCCCAAAACCTATCGTAGATATTCCGATACAATGAGCGCCATTTCCGGGCCGCGATTACGCAAGATGATCAATGTTCACAGCTTGAGCTTTGGGCAGACACGATCAAAATAACGGACGCGGTTTTGTGGTCTTGCTGATGGTGTGGTCAGCAAATGACGTTATACAAATTATTTTAAGAAAAGATCCTGAATAATATCTACACTAAAGCACAGCAGCTAATGGACAATGCTTTCTGCAACATGCTGCACCTGCACTCTTTTTTCTAAAGAATATTGTTTTTCCGGCCGGGGCTGAAAATCTTTATTTTTCTGCCGATTGTAGGCTGAAAATATTCTTGTCAATATTCTTAGATTATAGCGCATGACATATCCGTTTTCGAATGTATTTGGTGTCTGTATAGTGTTAAGGTAATTTTGGAGCCAGCCTGCCGGCATTAAAGTCTGCTGTGACACATATTTTTTTAGCATCGAACATGAGGCTAGTGCAAAATACAAGCACTAATGGTTCCGCGATTTCAACTTTAGGATCAGCTTTTTATGTCGATAAACAGCTTATATTGTTGTTTACGCGCAAATGATGTATTTAAAAAATGATCATGTCAGGCCACAATTTGGGAAGTATTAAACAAACGCCTCCCCCCCCCCTCGAGTAAGCGCCCCCCGTCGTCTCTTAAATTTGAAATAAGTGTCCCGGGCGCTAATTCGAGGATGTACGGTAAGACGAAAAATGAACTAGAAACCGGTCGTGGACATACGAGAAGAACTTCTTACTGAGATAAGTTCAAAATGCCCTTGCTTGTATGTCTTCGTTAAGCACTGACGACTGTAATGGCAATGCACAAACAAGCAGCAGCAACGTCTTCCTTTACATCCATGTGGTACTTTACTAAGTAGTTCACAAAAGTAAAAAAGAGTGAAAACCGAGGGAAGACTCGCTTATCGCGACGCCATTTTGTAACAACAGCATATGCCCTGCTCTGTATCGAAACTGCTGCTCAAAGTTACTGTGTTTCGTAGGTTGCATTACAATCATGGCTAGTCGCGGCGATAAATCGTCCAAAAATCGCATTGAAATCGCAGCTGGTTTACACCGCGATTTCGAATTTACAATTTTGGCGTGACAAAAATTGCATTTAGTTGCGCGGCAAAAATCGCCAGTTTAAATGGACCTTAAAACTGGTGTTGAGAATCAATAACAAGTTTTTCGAGGCTCGAGCTACTTCGGTACCTGTATAACACGTGTTTTTGAGACCACATCACATGATCTTTGTTCAAGCAAACACATGCAATCGAACGCAATCTATTGTATTGTGTTCGATTTCGTTCAATAGACGAAACACAATCGAATTCAATCCACCAATTGAGTTCGATTTCCAAACATTCGATTGACAATGGCGCTACAAAAATTTTAAAATTATTTTTATTATTACAATGCCGAGATTTTTTCACTCACCCATTGATAGAACCAAATAGCTTTTCCACCTGTTGAGCAGTTAGGTTAATACTGCAGTTAGTTTGAAGTTAAGAATAACAACGACTACGACTTAACGATAAACTGTCGGCAGTACATTTGTGTGTGGGCTTACAGTACTTTGTCACCTAGTAAATCTACTCTCTGAGCTGAACTAGATTCTTCAGTTATTCTAGGTGGTATTTTGCCAGCTATAATGTCGACAGAATTCCTTTGATGCTAAAACCTCGGGAACGAGGTCAGCTTTTAACCTAGTCCAGTCCCCGCGCTATGTAAAAGTTGAACGAGAGTCCAAATAACTTACATTCGCTTGCTCAGAACACCGCCATTCCCCATCTCCCCTCCAAATCATGGGAAAACCTTCATAGCGGATAAACGTACTGCGCAGCTTTCTGCGCATCCCTAGCCCTACTTGCGGGCTCAGGTAATAATGCGGGCTGTATTGGTTGGAAAGAGCGGCGGACTCTAATAAGGTACGCGAGGATGTCACTTGGTTGATTTGTTTATACATGGGCAAGCATTATTTTTTTTTCGGCATTTCACTGTTAAAGGACAAGGCTCCCCTGCCTGTTGTGAGGCGCTCTTGCTTATATATTTAGTGGGTTGCTTATGAATACAATATGTAAAGAGTGTTTATGGAAAGAATGTGTGTTCGCACCGAAATTTCTTGTATGCCGCGAGGTTAATTTTGTCTGAAAAAAAATCGATTCCCCACGAAAACCTTACACAAGCTTTCCGTTAGTGACCTTAAAATGCTGCTACTTAGCGAGAGAAACTGGGAAAGTATTTTTTTTTTATTCAAAAGATCGACGAAATTCCCGCCATTTTTTCAAACTTAGAGCCTGGCGCGCGACTACAACTCGCACATGCTTATTACGTTTTTCTGCTCTGAAGGGAAAAGCCAAATATGGCAGAACTTTCGGAAATACCCAAATATGGTAAATATTTGCCAAATATGGTAAATAATACCCAATATGGTAGGGCAAATACCCAAATATGGTCAAATTAGAGCAGAATCCAGGTTATTCCGCGCGCCCTGCAGTCGTCATCTGACGTTCCCGTCCTGTTGCTAAATCAGCCTAATAACAAGCAGGAACACCAGATTGACTTCCGAAAAAGCTTAACCTAGCCTTTGTCTGCTAAAACTAACGGCAAAAAGGTTCTCGTTAGCCGCTATCTGCAGAGCGCGTAATTCACGATGAAAAACTATTTGTATTTATTTGTATTTACTTACCCGCTAAGTAAGGATATACGAGACATTTGACGACTATTATTGGCTTGTTCATTTGACGGTTGACGGTAAAAATGTTGCGTTTTTGACGATCGACGGTTAATTTTCTGGCCATTTGACAGTCAACCTCATTGAGACCCTCGCTCAGGGACTGGACTACCCTTAACCGAGGGGTCGTGTAAAAAGACTTAAAGGATGACTGGTTTACACTGTCACGCCATCAAAGATAAAAATCGTTACCATTCAGTAAATTAAGTCGAGAATCTGGGATATGATAGATGATTGACATAGAAACAATCTCGCCAAGATTTAGGTCTGTGCGGTTTTTCAGTTAGTTGTTTTTCAATTACTTGTTAGTTGAAATACTTCTGAGAAAAAAAAAATGGATTGGGATAAATCCTAGATTTTCTGTGCCCCGACGAAATCTCGAAAAAACACACACACACACACATAAAACACCGCCAGTTTGTTTCACGGCCGAGTTTGATGGCGAAGAGAATTGGTCCATTGGTTATTGTGACGTCTACCCAGAAAGGTTGAATTGAAGAGTACAGAAAGCGCTATCAGCTGTTGCAACAGTATCCCACATTTAAAGAAAGACATACTGTACAATTTGCTGGTGGTAATAGTAATAGTAATAGTAAAAGTAATAATTTATTTTATGTCAAAAACGTGGAAAGTGTTTGCACAATCTTCCGAGCCAGAGGATCATGTTAAAAACGCTAGACAACAAATAGATAAGATCTAAGAACTACTTACAAAAGTGAGCTATTAAAATGCTAGTAAAAACTTTAAATACTAATCCTTAAGGTTACAGTATACCTTCGGGTCGGCATTTTCTTCAAATTTGGATTTTTGGGTCAAAGGGGTGGTCGAAGAATTATCTCTAATTTCTGAAAAAAAAAATTTGCAAAAGACTAAATATTGGCGAAGAAATGGCGGTTTTACGTTTTCGCCGGAAGTGAAAGTTTACGTCTTGATTGACAGCCCTATGGCGCGTATGCAATCAACCGAGACGATTTTCCCGGGAATTACCTGTATGGATGTCACGAATTGACTACTCAGTTGATCAGCATTGTTGTTCTGACTACCCAGCATTTTTTGGTATTTATAGGTGTAACTCTATTAAGTTATAAGCAAACATAACCACGTTAAAAAGCATGGACCAGTGCGAAAAAGCGAAAACAGCGAAGAACGAATGAAAATACACCAATGAGTGAAGAAGCGAAAGTTCGCCACGCAGATGAAGCTATAGCTATCGTATAAGGCGGGCAAAATATTCGTGGTAAGAGAAAAGAAAGGATCTGTAAAAATTTCGGAACTTGACAGCAATAACAGGGATGTTGATAGAGACTCTTCTGATGAGTCCGATATCGACGAATCTTCGGACTCATTGAGACCATTTGAAATATTATCCATGCACAGTTGACCACACACATTTGCTCCCCGCGCTTTCTTTTGTTTGTTTTCTTCGCTCAGCCACTCTCACGTTCGTATCTTTTTTAGTCTTCCCCATTTTGCCAGACCAGCTTCAAGAAAAACCGAGCTACAGAAAAATTATCTCTCCGCCTTCGGCGCCTTGAGCGCATTGCGAAACACAAGGGCTGTTTAGAGATTCGCGCGTAAATTTCACCAGGAGGTTAACGCACTGATTGGCTCAGTTATGTGAGAATCCAGTTGAAGGCGTTTGTGGGCGGAGTTTGTTTGCGAAGCAGAAGATTTTTCTTGGCGCTGTTTTCTGGAATAAATTTTTTCACTTGAAGCAGACACTTTAAAGAGTTATAACTCAAAGGGAATTTGTTCAATTGCCCTCAAATTTGGAGAGCAGCTAGTTTAACATATAGCCTACAAAAGTATGTCTGGGAATTGTTAATTTCGAAATACTTTTTCTTCGAGAGTGATTTTTGTACGATCACTCCACATTTTTTTAATGCTATTTCGAAAATGTTCTGAAACTTTTTACTGCAATTGAATATGCCAGAACGCAGACACGTTTTTTAAGCGCTTTGGGCCCTGAAACCGAGGAAAAACTTAGATTGGCGAAAAACGAAATTCGCTTTGACTTGTAGCTTTCGAATGGTGATTCGGGCGCTCGTATTGAGTGGTCGTGAAAAATTCGACAATTCAATTTATTTCAAAATTCTTGGTATAAGTTGATAGCCAGCTTTATAAGATTTAATTTGATATAGGGGTTTAGGTATCAACATCAGTCTTAAACTGCACGCGCTACATCGCTTGCACGCGAGACACCCCTGAAGGTGTACTGTAACCTTAAAGAGAGATTTACAAGCAGGAGTTACAAGTACACCCTTTAATTTCCGCTATAGCGCTAAAGCATTTACGAAAACGAGCAACGGTCTCTCATTGTTTAACATAGTTCAGCACAGCGTTCCAGTAGGTCTGGTAAGTCAGTGATATACACAGTAAACAGCAGTGGAAGGAAGATTGAGCCTTGTGGTACTCCAATTGGTACGATTGCTTGATCCGATTTACTTTTGTTGCAGACTGTAACCTGACTTCGGTTGGAGAGATATGACTGCAACCATTTCTAGGCTACAGAGTAATGCAATCCATCAACACTGTTCAACTTATACAATAGTATGGAGTGGTTGATTGTATCAAAAGCCTTTGTAAGATCGATGAAAATGGCACCAATAACCATTCCATTAAGGACTATTAAGTAAGGACTGTGCAGTCGATGTCACTGTCGAAGCATCAAGTTAGGCGGAAGCTAGCCTGAAATATCAGTCATCTCCCGCCTTCAGCCTAATCTAGGCCTTTCCACAAATATCCTGATATACTTTGGGATGTTTAGAAAATAAAAAATATTAAGAAAATGTTTTAACGATGATTTTCGTTCATTTCAAATTCAATAATACGTTGTCCTGACTCTTGACGAGAGTCTTTGCGTATTTACCCTTCTTTTCGAGATTCTGGACTTAATCTATCGAACTGTTTTGAGTTTTATTTTGATCTATTTTGAATGACGTGGCACTGAAACCAGCAATACAGTAATTAGATGCCCGAACGATGTGGCGGCGGTGTTCTGTGACGTAATTTGTATTAGCTTACTTTTTAAGTTAAGAGTTGAGGAGAATTTACTATTCCATGACAATACTATAGGCTATCTGACTTAGAAACTCTCATCTGTCGGTCGTTTGAGATTTTGGCGGGAATTTCGCGTATAATCACTCTTTCTACGCCATGCGAAGACAATTTCAAAGTGCCCGTTGCATTCACTTTAAAGAAGAAAGAATCGGTCGCTTTGAAGGTCTTCCGCAGTTTAAGTGGAATGATCTCGGCGAACAAGATGTGATAGGGTCGTTTGGAGCCGTTTTTATCACAAAAACCAGGAACAAGGACGACGATTCGACCCGGAAAGTCGAAACAGTGGTTGTCAAGAAATCACCCGCTTTTAGAGATTCCCGCTTAAAAAAGATTCCCCGTTTTAAAGATTCCCGCTTTTAAAGATTCCCCGTTTTTAAAGATTCCTGCTTTTAAAGATTCCCCATTTTAGAGATTCCCGCTTTTAAAGAATCCCCGTTTTAAAGATTCCCCATTTTAAAGACTCCCCTTCCCCGTTCCCCGTTCCCCGTTCCTCCTTTTACCGTTTCTCATTTCATTCATCGATTCCCCGATTCCCCGATTCCCCGATTCCCCGATTCCCCGATTCCCCGATTCCCCGATTCCCCGATTCCCCGATTCCCCGTTCCTCCTTTTAAAGATAGCCCATCAAAATCCTTAGCTGACTAGCAAGGTCAATACAAACCAGGAGTGAATGTTTTTTCAAAACGCTATTACCATTTCACGGATAAACAAAAAGTAACCTAATTATCAGATAGTCACGTCTGACATGTCGAGTCACAGATTAGCCCGTTCTTATCCTGTTGCCACCTTTGCCGTTAACAATAAAACCACTTCAAATTAATACTTAGCACTTATTAACCGAGCTGGAGTCTGTATGGGAGAATCTTGACCGAGGTCGTGAGTATAGACCGAACGCAGTGAGGTCTGTACACGACCGAGGTCAAGATTCTCCCATACAGACCGACTTAGCTCGGTTAACAAGATGTTTATTATATGGCAAAGAAGAAAACTTTAATTCTTTTAATGCAACTGGTTTGCTGACATTTTGCTTGCGAAAGGCGATGAGCTTAACTTAAACCTGCCGAAATTTGCTCGTCCTCTTTACTTTGTCATCAGGCTTTTTGGCACTTCCATAAAAGATCGAGAAGAAATAAAAGAAATGGTGAACATTTTTGTATTTAAGTTTGCTGCTTTATCAACGCAAAATGAAACCGGTCTAGATGCCCGTCTAGATGGGAAAATCTAGACCGCGGTCAATATCGATTTCAGCCAATCAAATTCGTAAATTCGGTAGTTCCCAGTCCTTGTGAGATACATCCATATAATAAACAATGATATCGATCAATACAACTGAGAAGCGTTTTAACGAGAACCTGCAGTATACTGACTGACTCTGGAAAGCTGGTACACTAACTTGGAACAAACGCCGCTTAAACATGTCAACAACTACCGGCACCTTACAAACGACTTATCCATGACGGAAACGAAACCGACAAACGGACTTCTAACAGACAAACTTAATTTGACTTTCAATATAGACGGACCTCAAACAGACTGATTTGACTAACAATAGACGGATCGAAACCGACCAATGACCGATGATAAACTTTCACGAGTCTTTATTTTATTTATTTATTTAGTTATTTATTTATTTATTTATTTATTTATTTATTT
>Ga0126338_10000837_pt1 | contig 18222 bp, 10 predicted proteins | sample OrbCmetagenome_2_FD_92529 | JGI IMG/M metagenome (GOLD analysis project Ga0126338, IMG submission 92529) | Coral microbial communities from Petempiche,Puerto Morelos, Mexico - Orbicella C C metagenome | ecosystem: Host-associated > Invertebrates > Cnidaria > Coral | place: Petempiche,Puerto... | reverse complement strand
TCCGTCGCGCCTTATTCAACTGATAATCGTATTGAGTTTCATCAAAAGTTATAAGAAGCTAAAAATCTTAATATGTGAAAGACTGAGTGTTTTCAATTAAGGTAGCAAAGTGACGCTTGTAAAGATCACGCAGCTGAAGTTATAATAAAAAAAGATATTGCACACTGGCAAGGAGATTAGTATAGATAATCGTATGAATGCGAGTGCAATGAAGGATTTACACTACGAATGATATTTGAAAATTCTCTCAAGATTGCACGATCCTTCAGGCGAGAGCAATTTTAAAAAATTTTCAAATATCACGAGTAGTGTAAATCCTTAATTGCTCGAGCTTTCATACGATTACTCATTTATCATATGACTGAGAAAACTGCGAACGCGTGCGCGTTAATTCGCACTGCATTGCAAATTAAATATTGACGATAAGTTGGCCTGCTCTAAGCCAATCACAATGAAGTAATTTTCTCAGTCATATAATACAGTCAGTTATTTTCTAAGTGGGAGGGCCGGAAGAAATGTTTTTAACTGGAAAGTTCGGCCCTTCTACTAAGTCAACAAATCACATCGCCAATGCTTGATTTGAGAAATCTTGGGTAAATACAAAAAACGTGATCAGCTGCAAGACGATAAGTATATATCTTGTGTGGTTGTTCGCGTAGCCGTACGAGCTGGGGGCGGGGAGGGGGGCTCAGACCCCAGCTACGGAAATTATGTAATTTTTCGGGCAAAAATTGGCAAAAAATCGGACAAAAATTGAGACTGTTAATTGAGGTCATTGAGTATGCAAGCTTTCAATATACCTATCTTTGGAATTATAGCAGTTTCATTAGATGTGAGAATTGTGAACGTTTTTGTCTTTTTATGCAATTTGAGTGCGTTTGCATTCCGATGTCTACTCTCACACATTCGGACATTGCGTAATTTTTTCGGGCAAGAAGGTCACCGCCCCCGCCCAAGTCCGAGGGTGTTCGTACGCCTATGGTTGTTCGTGGACAATCTTACAGTTATTCAGAGCACGCTTAACTTTGTTGCATAGTCATGAGCGCAATGAAGTGTTTCTAATGCTGTCGTTTCACCATTTTCCGTCGTCTTGGCAGTTTTTGTCAACATCATGACAGCTCATCAACCTAGGGACGCTACGGACGTGTGTAAATATCAAATCAAAATTATCTCATTACAGGAACGGAGGAAACATTAAGACCATATTTTCCCATTCTTGAAGAAATATTGTTTCTGTGAACTGTGTTCGTATAAGTTATACTTCCTTTAAAAGTGAGCTTTTCATCTTCAGACCACGACCAAAATTCTTTTCTTGTTGTTATGTTGAACAACAAAGAGAAGGCTCGGGTTGACGAATGAAATATATCCGGATATTGCTAGCGGACGTAGTTCTTAGTCAAACACTTTCGGCCCTTTTTTGTGACGACATCGGCTGCACGGTTGTAAAACACGTGACTTGTTTCCTACCAAATTAGAAGTTGTCGTTTTAACCAATCACCGAACTTCATCCAACCAAACATGCATGGCTTAGCGGGCGAGACCCTTTTGGCACCTTTCCTTGTTATATGTTTTTATCACTACCGTAGTTTCGCTAGGTGAATTACAGTTTTGTGTCATTTTTGCATTTGTTTCTTATTATTAGTAAAAATTACCTTGAATAAACGCGCTAACATTTCGGTTAAATTGTGTCCTTACCCGCTTCAAAAAACACAAGGTTTCAAACTACATATCCCACCTTGGCACAGTCTGCTTAATTACTTGATCTATGCGGCATAAGGCTAAGGAAAAGTTCTAAACGACATTTTTAATGCAAGTATTCCCCAGTAAATTACATTGGAACTGGTAAATTGCCCGTAATGATCCAAAATTGCCTCAGAAAAGAAATTATTTAACACAGAACCATAATTACGCCTAAAATGACAAAGTAATTTTTTTTAAGAAATGTAATTACTGCCAAAAGAGAAAAACGGCCTGTCAAACGTTCAGATAAAAAGAATAGACTTCTTGTGGCACTGATTGCATCTTTTGATAAAATACAACTCCGACAACCAATGATAAAACTAAGATTTTAAGTCACTTTACTCCACCCAAGTTGATTAATACTTTTTGTTTAGACATTGGCTTGCGAATTTGCCAAAGGAAACGAGTTTACGAGCTATTTATAGCTCGCTTATAGGAATATTTTCCACCTGACAGCTGCTGAAGTGTCCGTGTTACAGATCACAAGGAAACGCAGTAAAAATGGGCTCAAAGACTGACATTATAAAATTAACAGGTCGCATTCAGTGCCAGAAGATTACTAGTTTTTGAAGCTTATATTAATTTTTTTCTTTCTTAGAGTCTATTTCGCCCAAAAGTCTCTTGGACTAACAATAAGAATTTAAAAAAATTAAAAAATTCTTCTTCTAAGAATCTTACTGTTCAAGTTAATAAAAACCGAAAAAGAAAAAAGAAATCGCCAATTTACAGAAGTAATTTGACAACTGGTCATCTTGTCAATTATGAAGCTTACGAGTCATCGGCAGATGGTGTGAAAAACCTCATAAAACTAATGTGTTTTTATCCTGAGATACCAAAAAAGTCACCTGACTTGTTACAATACATTAAGGGTCAGTAAAACAGGAGATTATTCTGTGCTGTACAGCGAGTAACAAAAGGCGCGCCTTTCTCAACACTGGCCTTATACTGTATTGGGTTTCACTTGAAGAAGGCCGATTTCAGGTAGGTTTATTGTACTGGTTTTGCTGTTACTTTTTGATATTTTACATTGAAAGTAAATAGAAATGTAATCAGATAACTTAGACATAATACTCTCCTTCTTTTGTTGGAAAAAACAGCGTGAGCTTAAGGCGTACTTACAAATATTGAAATCAGTCGAGAAAGGCAAGAAAAGTTCCAGATTATCTTTAGCAGCTACACATGCTAGTCAGTCGTCATGAAAGAAAAGTTTGGTTTTGTAATAAATAGAAAATGTACACTGAGGACAGAGGAAAATATCACGCCATTTATTCTATCAGCGGATACGTAGGTAAAATGCGTCATAAGGCAAATTATTTTGTTTGATTTTAAACTGTTAACAGGGTTTGTTGGGCGGAAATGTCTAATTTCACGAGCCCATTCGGTCGCGGTTTACTTACGGTAAACTCATGCGGGTTTCATTTTACAATCTCGAGTTTTTATGATTAGGGAGAGGCTAGTGATTACACCCAACTTGGAAAACAACAGTAATAATAAACCTTTTTTTTTTTAGGTTTCGCTTCAGATTTTCGCCAAAATTTCTTGCGGTTTTAAAATGTAGCGTTATTGTTGAAGAATCTAGAGCCTCGTAAAATACAACGAAAATTAGACAGGACGCCGACGATTTTTTTTTTCTGCACAAAACGTTATCTTGGCATCAAACCGACTACATTGCACTGGCTAAAATTTTTTCCGTGTCCGGAAATCGAAGCGAAGTTCTATTTTAATATTCGACATAAACTCCGCTTGGATGTCCACAGGCCAGCTGAGTGTTTTTGAACGGTTTGAAAGTAAACAAATGGCCTTTTTTGGCATATCTACACGACATGAATGCAAACACAACAGTATTGCACGAAATTGAATTTTGAGACTTTTGGTAAATAAATTTGTAATTCAATTTTTTTTTGTGCGGAAAGTATGTACGATAATACTAGTAAAACCAATGATAATGATGATTACAAGCCTTACAGTTGAAGAATTTCTACGCATGCGCAAACGACTATCAGCTTTGCGTTAAATGAGCAAAGAAATATAACCAGGGGTAAGAGGAGAATCTAGAAGCTAAAAATATCTCTGTGTTCTTTCAGACAAAGCACAACACTGGAACACTCAACACAAGCTTGACAGTCAAGCAAATGTTTGACGACCTCCTCAATCAAATTCATCACTCCTTATGAGGTTGTTGGCGGATGACGCAAAGACGACGAAAATAAGCAAGGAAACGTGTGTTCAAGCAGAAAAAAAAGGATTTAAAATTTTTGCCATCGCCAGCAGCTGGAATATCGAAATATGAAGATGGTGGCCGTGGCTTTGTTCTCAATTCTCGATGCGGTCGCGGCTTTGAGCAATTTCGCTGTTCTGTGCCTCATTCTAACAAGAACGTCCATGCGAACAGTCAGCAATTTATTCCTCGTTGGTTTGACATTGACTCAGCTTTTCATGACAGCCTTGGTTATTCCATTCTCGATTGTCACTTTCTCGCAACAGTCGTGGCAGTTTAGCGACGGATTTTGTCAATTTCAGGGGTTTTTAACCATTTTTCTTTCAATTTCATCTGCTACCTTCATTTCTGTTATTTCAGTGGACAGATTCTTTTCCTTAGCAAACCCGATGAGTCATGCAGCAAATATCACAGCAAGACATGTCCTTTTCGCGTCTATATTCAACTGGTTACACTCTTTATTTTGGGCCGCGTTTCCTCTCTTCGGACTTGAAGGACTTAAATATAACTACGTTCCTGCGAAAAATGGCTGCCGATTCCGCTGGGATCTAAAAGGCTCCTACTTCATTTATTATTATTTCGTCGCCATGGAAAGCTTTCTCCTCACATTCTTCACGATGTGTTTAATGTACTTCAAAAGTTTCCAAACTGCTCGAAAAAGCGCGCTGCAGGTCCGACCGGGCAATATTCAAATCCAGGTCTTACAGAACGGCGAGTTCACCTCCGTAGCGCAAACAAACAACAACTTTCAAAGTTTGAAAGCAAACTTAACCTTAACGTTGATCATTGGGTCGTTTATGATCTCTAGAGGTCCGCTGGCGATTTTTAACATTGTAACCAGCTTTACCAGTGAAGGATATTTTTCAACACTGACAGAGACAATTGTGTCGTTCATGCTGTTTCTTGGTCCATTGTTCGACGCGCTCGTTTACGTTTTTTTAAATCGAAAGCTTCGTAAAGAGGTTTTTCTAATTCTGCGGAAATGTTTCAAGAAAATTGATGAAGAAGAAGAGCCTAAAGATATCGTGGACTACTTGAGGACGCTCACAGATAATTACGTATCTAAGCGAAATTCATCGACAGACATCGAGGAGCATTGAGGGGAAAATTCTGAACACTTTATATTCACGACGAAAATAACGATTACGCAAAAAGGCAAGATGACGAGGTGAATTCATCTCGTTTGACGAAAAAAAAAAAATGTATATTCTTCTGTAAATTTTTCTGATTAGCATGGCTATTACGGATAAACTGAAAAACAGCCGATGAGATATAATTCTATTACCATGATAAGGGACAAAATAGAGTAGGATTACTGTCGATTCTTGATATGTTTGTAATAATATTTCTCAATACCAGAATAGAACTAATTTCCATCTTTTTCTCGTAATCATAATTCCTTCGAATTTTTATTTCAAAAGGGGTGAAAATCCACTTTTGTAAAGAGTATTGTAATTATGGTAAAATTAAAATCCTGTCTTCAAATGCGGGAAGGCGTCATACTCCAAAATATGCATATTATGTAAAAATTCGACTTACTATTTCAAGACTATTACCGAGAAAATCTATGTTCATAAATATTTGCATTTTTTAGTTTCTTACTGGAATAAAATAGCAACTAAAAATAACGAAGTTTTCAATTTTATACCTTACTTCTGAAATCTTGAAGGCAAAATATAGATCGAAGAAAAAGAATAAAAAGTACAAGTTTTTCAGTGCGTGGGGTTTTCTAAGTTGATAATTCCGCCTTTTAGTCTAAAACAAAAATAAAACAAACAGCTGGGCATGACTTGTTTTATTTGGGAAAATTACGAATAAATCTTGAATTTTCAAGACGCTGGCATATTCCAGTTCAAATCACTAATATTTTCTCGGCAAACCGAGAATTTTTTTTCATTTTTTATTTTTATTTTAGACTATTCCAACTGTTTGTCAGATCTATACTTGAGGATTCTTAGACCGCAAAAATTTTCACAAGAAACATTCACAGAGATACCTGGGGTAGATGTTTGTACATGTATTCGACGGTTTAATTAAAAGCCAACAAAATGTTGCAGAAAAGCGCCAAATGTAAACAGTCACTTATTTCAAGATGTATGGAACAAATGATCGCATACCAATTATTAGAACAGGTAATCGCCAATGTGTCGTGGTGTGTTCACCGATCTTAAGGTTACCTTGGACCTTCGCGGGTGTCCTTACTAAAAAAAATTGTCAGATGTTGCTTCCAGCGAATTGTCGGGTATCGATTTTGGCCATACAAAAAAATTAATTTCAACTCGCTGGGGCTCTATTCTTAGTGGTTGCTTTGCTCTGTCAAATTAAGTTATCAAAAATTTACTGATGCGAGTTATACGTCAAAGGCCCCTTGCGGGAGATCGTTTGCAAAAACGAAAATCCCTCACAAGGTTTTTTTCAAGATGTCTTAGTAATCCTCAGGCGTAATTTTGTGGCAATCCGTCATATTTGCATACTCCATAAATTCAGTCATAGAGGAGACCCTCGCGTAAAAACAATGTCCGTCCTTTTTTTCCTTTGCTTCAAAATGTTTATGAACATTTCTCTGACCGCACGAGCAATTTGTTGCTTAGTTACTCAGGACACCCATAAGTTGATTGTCAAAAATATGACGGATAATTTTATACGCAATCTGCTAATGGCGTGAGAATCTTGCATCTGGAAATGCAAATTCCAGTCTCTTCTTTAACGAAATAACTGCAACAGAAAAGCTATATTCAAATGTGTATTCCATGAAGTTTTCAAGAAACGCCTCGTTTGGTTTACAATTCACAAAGTATACTTCTTGTCATGATAAAAAACGTTTATGGAGGAAATCGGGTGTAATGAAGCTGTCATTTTTTTTTTTTTTTTGCAATTTGCTAAAAATTGCTCCCAGTTGGGTCAAAATAAACCAGAAAGCATAAAGAAATCGTTTAAAAGAAAGAGCCGGCTGGCAAAGATACTTGAGCCTGATTCGCTGTCACTAACATGCGATCAGACGTTCTTTATTATCGGGCGAACGTTCGCCCGAAAAAGAACACCTGATCGAAGGCTAAACTGCCAAGCGCATCGTTCTCATAAAACAGAGAAATTAAACCTTTGCCAAACGATTACCTTTATGATAAGGTACTGCGGCGTAATCTGTTGCTCGACAAATACGCCGAAGTGAAACAACAAACGTTTTCCATGGGAATAGCGAACTGTTTCCTTGGAAGAATCGGCGCTGAACATTGTCTAAGGGAGGCTGGGACAGAGTTTTTCATTCCGACCTTTTCAAATCTTGAACTTCTTGTAAATATGTATTTTTGACAACTTGGTAACATTTTGTCAAATCATTAAAATATGAGAGTAGAAAATTTTATTTTCAGTAAGTCTGCGCTTGCTACGGCAATTAATATTGTTAATATTGTAAGAGGAAGTATGTCTTTGCTTTGAACTGCATACGTTTGGTCTGTCCCTAACCTACGTGGGAACCAATATAAGATGGAGTTAAAAATGAATCTTATAGGTTACGTAATATATCAAACACGAAAGACCGTGTTTGACCACATTTCCAAACACCGAGAGGAGAGTTGAAAATACGACGCGTAGCGTAGTATTTTTGATGAATTTCGAGGTGTTTCAAAATGTGGTCAAACACGGTCTTCATTGTTTGATATATCTTCTCAATTGAAACCAAAACGAAGGAGAAAACGGAGAAATAAAATCGTAAAAATCTATGCTAATTAAGATCAGATATCCAAACACCGTCACGGTCATGATTTCCTTTGTTTTAACATTATGAATAAATTAATGAGTTTGAGAAGTGATTTCAAACGAACTTGACTGTGTTTTCCTTTGTTCTAGATCAGGAGCCATAATCGGTGTCTAGATTTATTAACATAAAACTAGGAAAAGAAAGCCAGAGATGAGCCCAATTCCATCTCATTTTGAATAAAAATCATTTTAAAACACGTGTTAACCCATAAGAGCCTCTCAAGGATTTTGTAGTACAAGGTAATATGATCATTTGTTTCAAGCAAACAAAACATATATTTTGGATTAATTTCCCTAGGGAACAAGAATATCTCCTATGAGCTGTATTATTATATGGCCAGCTCCACGAGCGGGCAAGATAAATCAAATCATGTGCAGTGATTGGCTACGCGAGCGGGCAAGATGGGGCTATCTAGCCCGCTCGGGACTACCCGCCGTGTCCCGGAAGAAATTTTCTCCGAAAGCCATATAATAAATCCTTTATCAACGGGAGCTTCGACGAGAAACTTAAGGGAACAACGGAAACTATGAAAAGAGCTTCGTCACGGTTCGCGCATCTTGAAAAGTTTAGCCTAATTTTTTCAAGTTCGCCATTTGTAATCCGTGTTAATCTTCTCTATTCTTAACCATCCTTGTTCCTTTATAGTTTATTATTGTCCCTTTGGTGTTTTTCTATCCTAGTAAACTATTATTTCAGGTTTCCTTCACTTTAAAGGTAATTTTGTACGCGGCAAAAATACCATGACTGAGCTCCTTAAACGGGATCTTCCACGAAAAATTTAAGGGGAAAATGGTAATTTTTAATAGGCAAAGGGAGGAAAAAAAACGAAATTTTCAAGGGCCAGTGAAACATGGGAAGCCTTCATTCGTGCAACAGAAGTTTCGCTGAAATTTCTCCTCGCGCCATGCAGCATGAAATCGCAATAACTGATAGATTTTGATAATAAAATGTGTATTTATTCAGTGAAATCTCGTACAATCTCGAATTTAAGAAGTGTTTAAATACAGTATGTATATACCTTTTGTAACCTTTACAAAATTTGGTCAGCGATCTAAGCAGAACCATGTTCTGAACACAACCAAACATTGTGTCTTCGTGCAATCAACCATCAATCGTCCTATGTACATGTTTCGTGAGGTCTGTGAAAGTGGGGAGCTTCACCTAAAGCTCTGCGCTATACTCAAGCTTCTTAACCGCATCATAACACAAGGAATTCACCGTGAGCGTAGTAGACTGCGAGCGGTCTCTCTTTTCCTCGAAAAACCGCAGCAAAAATCGGGGAAGAACGCAAACGAACAGCGAGCAGCGAAGCTGCGAGCCGCGTGTAGCGCGCGCGTTTCTCGTCTTACGACGCCCGCACTACTCGCGGCTCGCGGTTTCAACGCTCACCTCTGATTCTGGTTTGCGTTCTTCCCTCGCCGATTTTCGAGCCCAAGAGCGACTGCTCCCAGACTGAGAGAGTTGTAGTTCCTTCTCGATCCCGCACTGGGTGATTAACTTTTGTTTTGATCACATTGAATTACTCGCCAACAATAGTTCCCCAAACATCCCAGTTACGACAAAAAAAAAATCCCAGTTGGCAATGTGCCAAATAGGAACGCATCTTTCAGCGTGAAAAACTATCGCAAGAAAAGAAAAGTACCCTACAGAGATGGATTTTTTTGCATATCCTACGCTACTGTAACGAAACAAGTAACAGGCAGCGATAGTTACGTTGCAGGATCAGGGCCGTAGCCAGAGAAAAAAAAAAACTTATGACTGAGGCAATACCCATCACAAAAGTACGACAGAGGCAATGTCCATAGTTAAATTTTCTTCCTAGGTGTTTAGGATGTTTACGATGACCAAGAACAACAAAAACGAAAAACAATGACTGAGGCAAGTGCCTTGGCTTGCCTCTTACTAGCTACGGCCCTGAGGATATTTTCCTTTCGATAGATTGTATTCACCAAAGCCGGCAATATTGGTTTTCATATTATGCTGATTAAGCAGTGATTTCCGTGGGGGAAAATAGGTAGAAAATCGACAAATTTCAACTGGTTTCCTATTATTTCTGATACTTTTAACATAACCATGCTATGCTTTCAGTACACTAGAATAAAATTCTCTAAACTTTTAGCCATTCTCAGTGCATTTCTAGAAAACAAATGGCTTGCAAAGTTGTCAAGTGAAGATATTAATTAGCTAATCCAAAGTAACCATATATTATTATGAAATCAATATTCCATAATTTGGCTCTCAAAAAAAAAAAATAGTAATTTTCGCACAAATGATTCACTGCTGGAATGAGTTAGTCTCCTTCACAGCCGTTATTAGGGTCGTCACGTCAAGCAACGCTTCTTCCAACTAAGTAGAGATAAAGCGTTGCGTGACGACCCTAATAACGGCTGCGAAGGAGACTAGGGACAAGTTTTCAAAGGACTGTCCTCTTTCCAATGTTTGTCCCCTGTAAGACCATGCACCTAATTTGCATCATAAATGAAAACCCATCAAGAAAACTATCAGAAACAGCACCAGTGGCTATTGGGAGTAAAGTCTATTGGGGCATCCTCGATTTGTAACTCACAATGTCCTACACAAAACCTACCGGAATTTAAATTTCTACTAGTCTTCCACCTGATGTCTCTCTTTTTCTGTCGAATGGCAGAGCTCATGTGAAGCACCCAATGTTTTCCATACTTTTTTTCCAACTTTCTTAGCTAATCAAAAGGCGAACTATTAAAGTGAATTTCCTGGAAATTGTTCATCTGGACAGACCCATCACCTGACTTGCCATAACAAAGTAACTTCCCGTCCAAGGTTCTAAACTATTCCACGTTGAATAGTCCAAAAAAATGTTTTCTGTTTTTAAGTTTGTTTCAACTTGTAACATCCGTACCGCACCGCAAAAGGTCAGCCTCTAGATTTCTCTTTGGACCTCGTTCAATCTTTACCACTCTCCCCATGAGGGAAAACGACTGCTGTGGAGTGCTTTTACCGTGGGAGGGATGGGTAAAGTTGATCCGGATCAGTTGTCAACACTTGTACCACGAGAGGGGTGGGTGATGATTGTACATCAGTTTTTCTCCTCTTGAACTGAATCGCTAGGTTGATTCGAAGCGGTTGAAACCTCCTCCTCTATGGGAGGGGTGCTTGAAGTTTGCACCTCTGTTGGGCTCTTAGCCAGTAGTGTTCTCAACGTGGAATTTTCAGCGGCACTCGCATTATTCGACGGAATGTTATCCGCACTAGCAACCTTCTCGTCAGTTGATTCACCTTCAGTGTCTACAGCCTGGGTGCTTTCTTGAGGGCTTGCCTGGTGACCATGAACATTCAGAGCCTGGGAACCCTGTGCGTTCCCTTGTTTTAAGAGCAAGTCAATGAATCCAGGAGAAATATTGGGGAACGCATTGCGAGCCATCCTAAACAAGTCATTGTTTGAATGCGATTGGTGCGTCTGATGTGAAAATGGTTCTTGCATTGGCTTTGTAGGTGATGGCAACTCGTCCAAGTCTATCATAACCACATCATCTTTAGACGAGGTCGCCTGCTGATTCCCCCGCGACTGCGCACACGTGGTTGTCGACGAAGTGCTGGGGACAGACTGGGTACCCTGTGTACCTCCCTGAAGTGACGGCACAGCAACACCAGCGCGTATCAAGGAAGCGAGCGGCAGATGCAGGACAGAGTTAGGGAGATGTAGAGGGGTTTGGTGATGAGTGCAGTTCGCAGCTGAGCTATACGGTTGTTTCGCAACTGATCCATCTGGATAAACCGGTTTGGGCACGAAGGGTTGTTGTGTCCTGAAAAATCAAACCAGACGTATTTATTACTATTTTATTTCTTTTTGTTTTGGAAAAGTAAGTGACGTCTTTACAAAGATATAGACATGTCTAAAATAGTTCCGAAGGTTACCTGCCAATCCTTACAAGATAACCCAGCTATCGTGCAGAAACCTATACCATTACCTAGACGGGAAATCTGTAGCTATCGCCAAGGTCTTGCAGCTATCGTAAGCTTTGATTTTATTTGTCGTCAGAGTATAGCAGCTGTTATTTTTTTAAGCGGGCTGGAGGCATTGCTGCTGCTGTTTGTTCTAATGTTCTCTCGATGGGTATCGCGACATTCATGCGAGACCTTGAGAGAGCTACTACCAAACTTTCGAAAAACTATAGCTGTTACACCTGTTTAACCAGTGACACCTGTTATACATACCTGTTATAAACTGGTTGAATCACACCAGGACAATACCGGTTACCCTGCATTGCAGCTCTTTTCTCCATTTCATAACCTGCAAGAACACAAGCAAGCACAACGTTGAAACTACCACACAGAAGTCTCGGTAAATATATGTTACGTTTTAAACCCTTATAGTCCTACTTTTCCAATTCTCATTTGTTTCTTTTAATGTTTGTCCACAACATACGGGTGAGTACCATTGTCAAGTGGCTGTCACGTAACTATGTGTTTTGTGTTTGGTTAGCGTTTGCCAAGCTCAGAGATTGGTTACATGGGTCTATGGCTATGTTCACACTTGGTACCCAAGCACGGTGCCCGAGCACGATCCTCGCTGGGCACTAATGTGAACGCAACTTTTTTCCAAGTACTCGCACCAGAATGTCCCGGGTAGGACCTTGTACTTGGGCACACCAGAATGCCCCGGGTAGGACCTTGTACCAGGGCACTAGATGGTACCATGGTACTTCGAATACCCAGTGTCTGAACGCAACACTATTTTGTACTGGGTGGCCAGGCACCAGTGCTCCGGTACAAAGCGCAAACACAGCCTATGAATTGTTTCACGAGTTTCATCATTGAAACAGAGGATCGATATAAGTACCTCTCTTTGCTTCTCTCTTTTCTGCCTTGGTCAGCTTTAATTCTTTCTTATCCACTAGCAACGAGTCGTGTTTGAACGGAACCTACAGGACATCAAATATTAAGCAAGCAAAAGCAAACACAATAAGCTATTGCAACAAACTGTGACGCTGCAAAATGTTGTGTCTCTCTGAGAATAAGCCGCTAAAGCGTGTTACACAAGAATACAACCCAGACGGACTGAATTTATAATGAAACAATACTCAACTGGTCCTGCCGCGCGCACATAACTAACAATTAAAATGATATTAACAAATAAAAGGTGGCCTCCCCTATAAGTGTTTCTTGTGTTCTCCTCGCCTATTTAAGTTGATGTTAATATTACTTTTTCATAGAGCGGTTTTCAATTGAGTGTTGTAAAACCAAAGCCAAAACAATTACTTACCAATTAGACTACTCAGCCAATCTCAAACCACAGTAAAACCAAAACCAAAACCAAACTAATTGCCTGATTACTTTCGACACTCAATTGAAAACCGCTCTAAGGCAGATAAAACATGACGATATGTCACAGCTCACCAATATCTGCTCCTAATAATGGTTTTGTAGTATTATTTAGTGATACATCAAAGGCAATCAAAACAAAGTGACTAGATGACTAACCTTGGATATCCACGGAGTGCTCTGCCTACACAACCTGACCAACACAGGGTCACTGAACTGGTCAGCGGCTGCTGCCAAATCTGGCGCAGGCGACGCTGCTTCCTACAAAATCAAATAAATCACGTGACAATTTGCCTAGTTTCCAGGGCTCCCTTTTCTCTGCACGAACAATTCGCTACCGGTCACGTGTTGCAATGACAGAAGAAACAACGTCCAGGTATAGTTAGTGGGGAGTCCCCTCCACTAACTATGGTCCAGGTATCAAGATTAAAGTAGTTCAGTCACGGCATTTTGAGCAATTTGGTCGCGAACAAAACTCCTTTTAAATTGAAGGAAACCTCAAAATGATGGTTTTCTAAGATAGAAAAACACCAAAGAGATAATGATAAACCATAAAGGAACAAGGATTGCTACGGAAGGAGAAGATTAACACGGATTACAAACGAGTTAAGGCTTGGGAAAATGTGATACAGAAACAAAGCAAAGTGACAATGAGTGATAAGCAGTTCAAAGACGGAGACACAGCTGGTCTAAAGTAAACGTACCTTTTCACAAATAAGTTTCATTATTTCTTGCTTGGTGAAATTAGCTTCTGGGTTGAGTTCGTCCACAATTCGATCTGTAAAAGAAATTGGTTTAGTTTAGTTCACACTGAAATGATAATCACTTTGAGTCACTGACCCATGACTAACCTGCGTAGCAAGCATTCCCCAACGAAGAGCCTTTATCCGCATTCTGGCCGCGCGCAAATGGGTGCGAGAGCAAAAAATCGACGAAGCAGGGGGTGGTGGGGCGAACCAGCGAGCGAGCGAGCGATTTTAAACTCTCGCTCCAATTTGCGCGCGGCCAGCTCTTCGCACGGAATCCGAATGTTTGCCACGAAGGCTAACCAATGACTAACTCACATACAGTCGATACCAAGGGCAGGAAACATATAACCAAAGAGAAGCGCGGAAAGAGACGTTACAACCAAGAGCAAAGGCGAAAATGACTTCCAATAGATTGGTACGTCGCACATCTTTTCTGGAGAGGTCCCAATAATATAACAGCCTATCATAAACCTTCACACACTAAAAATCTTGTGACATAAGAGCAATTACAGAATTGCTTACTCGCCATGCCCTGCTTGGAGATCTGTCGATCATAAATCTTCTTTTCCATCGTCCCTGTACTTATTAGACGGTAAATATGAACTGGCTTCACTTGGCCATAACGATAAACCCTGCAATACATGACATAAAAGTACATCCATTAACTCGCAAGAGTGATCAGATTATAAATTATCCTTACCATATCAGAGCGTTACAAGCAGACAAGTGACGAGAATTAAGAAAATTATCAACTTGGGGATACTGTCTTGATGTAACGTCGAATTCGAAGGAAAATATATAAGAGAAATCTCTGGTAATCAGTAAAAAAAATAGTCTTTCATGGCTGGGAATAAAAAGGTTAAGACTCGTTGTCGCCTTTCTCCGATCCATGGTGGTCACAAGGCAGTCCTCTATTACAAAAGCATGTTATACATAAACACACAAAGGATTGAACATGGCAGCCAAATTAGATCGGTACCAGACTTCCTCTCTCTCTCTATCGTGTGATAAAAAATGGCAAAAAGGACTTATTATCTCAGACAGTCAATTTATGCAGATGCTTAAAAATTTTGCAGGACCCCTGAAATTTTGAAGCTGAGGGGCTCAGGACGCTGTTCTTGCAATACTTTGTGCGAACACTGGTTGTTCATATAAAACACTAATCCAAGAACTGATTTATTTAAAAACAATTATGACTAGGGGGAGTGGGTTTGACGAATGTTACACATTGTAACTAAAGAAATACTGTCTTCAATGGATGGCAGACAAACTAGTTTCCTTTTAACATAAAGGAATAAAAAAGCCTAGAATACTCTGTAACAAGTAACAACGTCCAAAGAACTAATAAGTATTTACAACTTGTCACAACAGTGTCTGCAGCCGTTCCCGCTTAAGAGTTTGATGCCTGCAGTTAGTTACAAAGTTCACTTGTGAATGCAATCTGTCATGCAATGAATCCAGTTTCGCTGAAAACCTCACATGAAAAGGACTAAGAAAACTGTGATGGTCTGGTTGCTTCATAAGAAAAAGCCACAGTTGATGAAAGTGTACACATTATTGTACCTGCAAACTGCTTGCACGTCGTGACAAGGATTCCACGAGGCATCAAACACAACAACACGGCTTGCACCGACCAGGTTAATACCAAGACACCCCGCCCTAAGAGAAACAATTTGTTGAAAATTAGACCTTTTTTTCTATTTTTGGCCACACAGGCCGATCTGCCATCGGGCATTCATCTACCAATGCAAATGAAAGATTGCCTGATCACACCTTACATGCGAGCTGGCAAAGCATTTAGGAGTGTCAGAACCTTTGTCAGAACTCAGGTTTCTTTTTTGTACAGGGTAAAAAAAGGTTAAGTCTGTATATGAACCACGTGGTTCATCAGGCTGGAGCTTATCCCAGTTACCATAGCATGAAGCGACTAGGAGTATTTCTACTCCCCCCTGGATGGGATGCTACTCCATCACATGGTTACACCGAGCATCAAGTTTGCCGGTACCCATTTATACACCTGTGTGGAGAGAGGCACTGTAAGAGTAGAGTGTCTGGCCCAAGAACACAACACAATGTCCCTGGCCAGGGCTTGAACCCAGAACACTTGATCCAGAGTCAAGCGCACTAACCATGGGGCCATAGCGCTGCACAATTTTTTGTGCAGCTAGGTGGTTAATACCCAGACCAGTGTAACTAAGGTAACTACTTTGATCATTTGAGCAGACACGCTAGCCACACAACTGTCAGCAGGTCCACTGCTAGCACATTTTATTTCTGGCACAATGCAAGTTTCTTTTACTTTTAATTCTTCTGTTGTCTTTTCATTCCTTTGGTAGATACAATTTATATGAAATTTGGCGAGCAAACTACCAAAATAGTTATGAAGATATTGCATACCTTGTTGATAACATAAATAACAAGACCTCAGTGTTTTCTGGAGCATTAAAGCGATTGATAAGTCTTTCTCTTTCTTGGGCAGACGTGTTTCCATCTAGCCCTGCAGATAGAACAAGTACATATCACTACAACAACACATACTTCCCAGTAATTATCTACCATATTCTAAATATATAGCACAATCTGGTTAAAGTTGTCTGACTGACTTGTACATGTATATAACATTTAGATCTACAGTCAAACCTCCCATAAGTGACCACCCAAAATATCAAGCCTAGGTGGTTGCTTACGGGAGGTGGTAAAAGAAAACATTAGTACCACAAGAAGAATCTTGGAAGCTTTAATAAATAGACAGAGGTTCAGATGGAAATCTGTAACAGGAATAAACACACAGTTTTGGGTCTTGAGTGTTGGGGAACAGGAAAGGAATGGTGCATTGGTGAGAGCAGAATTCAGGCAAATGAAATGAATTAGAAGAACGAACACAAACCTGCCAAATTGATTGTTCTATATCGACGCCAAAGTTCCTTAAATGCGCTGTGCCTCAAGGCACAATTCTAGGCCCGCTTTTATTCTTACTCTATATTAATGATTCACTGCAGTGCCTTCATTTTTCCCATCCTCAAATGTATGCTGACAATACCAGCATTACTTATGCAGGCAAAGATTTAAACGAAATTAATGGTTGTCTCAACAAAGATTTAAAATCTGTCAACACCTGGTCGTCTTCTAATAAGCTCACATTGAACCTAAGACCGAATTCTTAATATTAACCCCAAGGCAAAAGCAAGTTTACTAGTCAGACAATCCATCTCTTACCATTAATAATTTTCCCATTGAGCAGGTGTCTTCAACAAAATCTCTCGGTGTATACATCGATGAAAACTTAAGCTGGAATACCCACATTGAAAGTGTTTGTAAGAAAATTTCTTCAGCTTTAGGCTTAATTAAGCGCATTAGAAATTTTGTACCACTATACACTCTTTTTTGAACATCTTCAATGGTTTGGTAATGCCCCAGTTTGACTACTGCAGCTTAGTATGGGGATGCTGTAGTACAAGTTGCGCCGAAAAACTTCAGAAGCTGCAAAACCGTGCGTATATTGTTGTCTGCCCCTTATGATTCTAGTGCTACAGACCTGTTCCGAAGACTTAGTTGGAAAAACTTAAGGAATCAGAGGCTTTTTACCAAAGCCACTATGATGTTCAAAGCTTTAAATGGAGAGACACCTGATTATTTATCAAATAAATTCATATTTCATAATGATACAACTAGTTAGATGAAGAAATATAGTGAAATGAGGCTGGCTCTTCCTCAACCTTGCACCAACTATGTTCGTGAAAGTTTCTCTTATGGCGGTGTTGCGTGGAGTAGCCTTCCAACTGATATTAGAGTATCTAAAACATTAGGTGAATTTAAGACAAAGCTAAGTAACTTCAGTTTTGAGTGAATTAACGACACGGCATCACTGAAAAGCAGTACTTTTGTTTTCATTTACATCTATTGAAATAGGTAGTTAGCTCAGTTTGTTTAGATTAGGCTAGTTTCTTTAGATTAGGCTTTTATTCTTTGTGATTACTTTTATAAGGATTATATTGTTTAATTTTTACATTTGTAGATATTTTTGCTTGTATGCAATTGAGTGGAATTTACTGTGTATAAATAAAGTGATCTATCTGTCTGCCCTTATACCCTTATACCCATTACACCCTTATACCCCTTATACCCTTATACACCTTATACCCTTATACCTTTATACCCTCATATCCCTTATACCCTTGTACCCCTTATACCCCTTATACCTTTACACTATTACACCCCATATACCTTTATACACCTTATACCCCTTATACCCTTATACCCTTACTTTATTTAATGTGGAGTTAGGCTTAGCTAGTCAGCTAGTTTACAGATAATCCACGGCCCTAGTTTATTCTTAAAATTAAAACTAAAAATGTACAATAATTGATCGTATAAAACTATGAAGACCTATAAAAGCAGAGAATTAAAAATCTAAAGAATCAAATCACAATAAATTCCAACATCAGTTGAACTTGAGC
>Ga0126338_10000836_pt1 | contig 18223 bp, 6 predicted proteins | sample OrbCmetagenome_2_FD_92529 | JGI IMG/M metagenome (GOLD analysis project Ga0126338, IMG submission 92529) | Coral microbial communities from Petempiche,Puerto Morelos, Mexico - Orbicella C C metagenome | ecosystem: Host-associated > Invertebrates > Cnidaria > Coral | place: Petempiche,Puerto... | reverse complement strand
GTTCCTTAGTTCGTTTGTTCGTTTGTTCATTTGTTCATTTGTTCACTTGTTTGTTTGTTGGTTTACTGACAAATTGACCTCAGTTCAGATGAGGAGCAACTGCCAGGGCTGGTTCTGCCATATAATGGAAAGTTATGTGGTAGAAAGAATAACAGATATGCTTGCAGTTGTCTTACCTCTGTCTGATACTCAGCATTGTTAGGAGCAAGAGACTGAGCTCTTTCCACCAGTGTGAGAGTCTGTTGCAACACCAGATCATTTCTACCGCACTGAAATCATCAACATAAAAGTTCATTACTTTAACTTCTAAGCCAAGTGTTGCTGCCAAATATTTATGGTTTTTTGCATTTCCTCTCTAACCTTTGGAAGTTTCTTTGTATAGTTGTTTTACATGTTTTTGTGGTTAGTCCAAGGATATGTTTACCCACATGCGATGTTTAGAACAAAGAAAGCTATTATCCTTTGTATTACTTAGAAGCTCTTCTAATGTGTTCAGGAAAACTTTCAGTTTGAGTAAGCCTTTCAATTTGTTAACATCAAGTTTTTTAAGGTTTCTACCCTTCAACTCGTGAAATTTCACAAGTGGACACAGAATTAAGTTTTGCATCATTTTTTATTTTATAGTTCATTGTTTCTAAGTTTTGTAGTTCTTTCTAGTTATTCTTATTACAGTTTTCACTATATTTACTTCTCAGTTTTTTGAAACCGCTTTGGTTATCGCTTTGTTGCATCACTTGGTTTACCTCTTTGTTGTACCGTTTTGCTACACATTGCTTTATGTGCAATTAGTATCATTTTTACAAGGTTTTAAAGTGTCTATGTAACGTTTCAGCATGTCGCTTCAATAAACTTTGTCTAAACCTGCTGAAGGCACGAGCTTTGTTGTAGCAATCCTTTCTAAAGCACATTAAAAATTATTTGGCCTGTCCGAACAACACTTGGGACTCCCGTTGTTAAAGTCCTGTGAGAATCCAAGTGCTATTTGCAGCCCAGATGCATGGCTGGTACTCATACTCAGTTTGAACTTGTCCACTGAAGATAATTTTAATACATACCAGTCGGCTGAACGCCTGTGACAAATCATGATACAAAAATGAGTTCCTTGGCTCACATCTGTCCACCATCTGAATCAATTCTCCTAATCTATCTGAGGCCTAAAACAATTGAACATTTAAAATGATTAATACTGACTGTATTTAACAGTTTGCAATAATTTGTAACATTCAAAGGATATACATGTATTTCATTGAAACTTAATCAAATTAACCTTGGTAAAGCCACAATTTCAAAATGTGAGATTTGCAGATACTATCTAAACTGTTCGTGCTAGATATTCTGGCAACCAAGTTGAACAAGTACAAAACTCAACTGTTTCAAGTGTTAAAATGTTTGGATCACAAGGATCAAGCCATCAAGAAAGTAACAATATTTAATAAATGTTTTCTTCTTATTCACCTCACTGTACTTTCCATCTCGACACAAGGTGTACATCACTATCATCCTCTGTGCTTCAATGCAGTTTCTGTTACTGTTCAGAGCCCTGACAAAACACAAAACGAAAAATAATGTCATGTAGTGTCACACATTGAGGACTGCTTTCCCCATAGCTATGATTGGCAACAATTTTGATTTTTTTTTTTAATAAATAGCTGGGAAGTTCTAGAAATTTGACAGTATTGTTACCTTTGTGCTGTCTCCAGTGTTTGATCCCAATCTTGAAGAGCAAGTTGAAGTCTCATCTTTTCAATCAAGGCAGGTATAAAGTCTGGATATCCCACTACAGCCTATGAAAACAGTTGATGATAAAATGATCTTATGGTAAGGCCATACATTTTGCATGTAATGATTTATTAACTAAAATATTAAGGTATTTCTATTGATTTAACAAACAGACTGCTGGCCTGACTGACTAACTGACTGATGGAACATCTGAGTCAATAACTGACTGACAGACAGGCTGACTGACTGACTGACTGACTGACTGACTCATCGACTGACTGACTGATTGACTGACTGACTCATTGACTGACTGACTGACTGACTGATTGACTGACTGACAGACAGGCTGACTGACTGACTGACAGACTGACTGACTGACTGACAGCCTGCCCTGTCTGCCTGTCTGTCTGACTAACTGACTCACTGACTGACTGATTCAAATGACTCACTTGATCACTGACTCTTGTAATCACTGACTAATAAACATTACACACTTACACACCATCTTATTTATTGCCACAGTACTGATTATAAGCTGCATAACAAAGGTAGGACACTCAACTTGTTTAATGGCAGCACCTCAAAAGTGATGCATTATACTATACTGATGAGTTTGCCTCCCTAAAATGCCAGCAAGCATTAATCTGCATTCTTGTATGGTAAGCTAGTGGCTTGATTTTGCTTGCTTACTATTTAACATGCCATACAGAGTTAATAATTAGGAGTATCAATTTTACAGACCTGATTGATGAGTTCTAGTGCACCACTGAAGTTATTCTTTGTCTCCAGGTACTTGGCCTTTAAAAAAAGTTCGGTTAACAAACAGTTATTATAAATTGTTGCTGGCTATAGCCTGAAAGGCCGGTCATCTCGTGCCCAATGGGACATAACAAAAAAACACGCTGGATCCAGGATGAAGTTTAAGCTTATCTTAATTTAATATAATTCAACAGTTCTTTCAATAACATTTTCTGGATTAAATATAATACCAGAAACATCATTTGTATTGGCCTATTTGTTCTCAAGCATGAATGTGTTAAAAAAAAAGTACCAATGTACTGTAAGTGTTCATGCCAAAGTGGGAAAATTTAGGATGGTCACAAGGTACTTGGGAAATGGATGAAAATCTGTCAGTACTGACCTTTCCAAACAAGGCATCCACATTTTTTACAACCTCAGACCTACAAGTAGGTAAATTTTCAAATGTTGAAATGAAAACATGGTTATAAATAACACTATTATCAGCTGAACATAACCATGCAAGAGAAATTATCATTATCATCTTAAAGCATAAACCTAATTTGACAGTATTGTAACCATTTGCTAATATATTAATAGTTAACAATAAAGTATCAGTAGCAGAAAACAGCAAAGTACCAGTACTCACCCACCAAGTACTTCATCAAACATTTTAATACTCTTTTTCACATGGGAGTCCTTTCCACTGGTTATGTCAATCCAAGCTCGCAAAAGAAGGCCCTGAGATAAAATGTTTAGTCCAATTATTGTTGTTATGCATATTACGCATTAAACACCTACCAGACATTAGTTACATGACTGTGCACTAAGGAGGCCGAGAAAATATATTTAGCACAAATGTACACCTTATGCAAAAACTCACCTCGCCTCACCTATATTCTTCACGCTCTGTTGTGCATAAGGTCACAAAGTACTCGCGGTTTCCGTTATATGAGATGTTTTACAGGGAAAGGTTATTGGCCCTTTGCCCAACCCCCAAGTTGGAGGGCCAGGTGCTACAGTTCATCTGACCTTTCATCTGGAACCTTCCCAGCAAGGTTGAACCTACCAGGGACTGCAGTCCCAGCTGGTATAGCTTCCAGGGTCACTAAGGCATGTAAACCTCCCCACCACTTTAAAGGTGCAGCACTTGGGGAGGAATGCAAAAAACGAGTATGTACTTATTTATTTTTACCTCTTTGTTGCCAGTAGCCATTTTGAGCATCCTGTCAACATATTCTCGGGCCTTGTCATGCCGTCCTGTATGCCACAGGAACATACTACCAAAATACAGTGCCATCTCACCACATGACTGTCGATCTTGCCTAAGCTTGGTCTCTAGCTCTTGAACTGCTTCCCTGTCAACAAGTTTGGCTTTCTTGTGTGCATGGATTAGTGCCATGGTGGCACACAACAGTACATCTGGCTTCTCCTTGATCACTTCCAGTTCTCTTATTGCCTCAGAGGCTCTGTCTGTAAATCATATAATACATAATAACTCAGACAACTTCCAGAACACCTGTTTCCTAATTGTTGCAATTGTATGTTCTTCATACTGTGCACAGTTCATTTTTGTCATGAATACAGTCATCTCTAGCTACAGCAGACACCCTCGGGACCATTCTACATAACATACACCTTGGTGTCTCAGGAAAAATGAAAAATAATTGTAAAGGCTCAACAATAGCTAAATGAGTCTGAATTCCTTTAATAATAAATAATAATAATAATAAATAAATATTTATATTTAAGCCCATTTTCATGCTAAAACCTGGCTCCAGCATGAGACATTTCCTGTGATAACACCACAGTTGCATGTGGTGGACCATGCAAGCTGCAGACAAAGACTATTCTCTGCAAAGCTTAATACTAATAATAGTTATCACTAAATCTGCCCCTGCTTTCTTTTATTTCTGCTGATTGAAAACAATAATATTGAACATTTTTGTATGAACTAAAACATTTTTTTTTTTTTGCAAACTATATCACTCATACTGTTCCAGTAATTTAGGCATCCTACCATGAATATGATCCAAACAATCAACTAAGTTAACTAAACCAAGTGCACATTCTGTTTAACTCATTCTAACACATAATCTTCTTTACATAATACTCTCATGAAGCATTTACAGTAGAGCAGTTTACCATATCTAGTTAGAAAGGACGCAAAAAGTACTTTCTGGAAAAAATAAATAGGTTGCCTTCATGGAAACTAATATTTCTTTTACAAAAATTTCGCTCAGTAGAACTTTATAGGGAGATAAAGGTTAAAAAATCATAGCGAAACAAAACATTAATTCAAACTACTCTGCTGTTCCAATTTGATGCTGAAACAAACAAACCTATCTCAAAAGCAGAACAGAAGTATCACGTTACAGTCACCATACATGTATATGCAAATTAGAGTCGAGCTTTTTGACCTCAATGAAAACACTGCAAAACATTTACATTTACATTTGGATCCCTGCAAAGTCACCCAGCCCACACATGAGCTCTATGCCACAGAGGATTACTCAATACAAATAACTGATCTAAATAGATGAGATGCCAAAGGTAAAACTGGTGATCGGAAGGGTATTTAGCTATTTAGTTACAATTGAACCACACTGACCTCAAACTTCTAGTATACTTCAGAATTTCTTACAATACCTTCTGAGTTGATTTTCTCCCAAAATCCATCTTCAGGATCTTTGAAATCGTTCTCAATTCGTCCTAGATAAGAATCTCGGCCATTTCGAAGTGAATTTATTTGATGGTGCCAAAATCGTCATGCAGGCCAAATTGTAACTGGAGTGTATTTTTGACCTTGAAATGCTGCTCAAAGATGGCGAAATGCGAACTCGTGGTTGGGAGACTTTGAAATGCTGCTCGAAGATGGCGAAACGCGAACTAGTGGTTACAAGAACCTTAAAATGCTGCTAGAGGATGGTCATCGGGACCACCAAGCGTGCCTAGTTTAGTAAAATTGAGAAAGCTGCCCATATTACCAACGCATTTCTTATGTTTTTGAAATTCCTTGTATACCTGCTCGCTAAAGTATTACCCGAGACCACCATACGTGCCTAGTTTAGTCAAATCAAGAAAAATTCCCATACTACCAACACATTTCTTACGTTTTTCAAATTCCTTGTATGTTTACATGTGGGGACTTCTACGGTGCCTCCTCGGGTTTTGACCTCTGGGCCGAAACCCTGTGAGGGCAATAAAGGTGTACATAGAAGCAAAACACTGAAAGGTAACCAACTTTGGAGGCAATCCCACTAGGAAAATCTCTTTTCTTTAATGTAGACGTTACTATTCATTAAGATGTTAATATTGCCACAAAAGCCGAACACAAAGCTTTGCTTCATTTTTGGATTAACTTCTTTGGCTACAATGAAGGAAATTAAAGTCCTATGGTACAAACGAAACGACCATACCATGACAAACAATTCGGGGCCTTGTGCTGCCAGTAATTTAAGCTTATTAAATAAGTCTGTAATCAGACCACTGACCTTCCATTAAAACTCCAAATGCCTTCCAAAATATCAACACTGGATCGTTGCCATATTTCTTCAGGCTCTCGAGACAGGCATTCTGCAAGTGTCTGTAGTACTTTTCGCGACAGTAGTAGTTGATATAAGCCTATAAACATATGAAAAAAGAAAATTATTTAATACCACGACAATTGCAGCAAATCTTGTTGCTAATTATAAGATGGCGACGAATAATACGCTTATAGCAACCAAGGACACCGGAAAATATCTATCTTTGGAATTTTTAAAATTTCTTACGAGCCATTTAGTTACTTACCAGGGTAACAGTATCACTTGAAGCCATTTTAGATATCTTATGAAGCCTTCTTTTAAATTTGTGAAAAATCTATAAACTGTTATGCTAAAAAACATGTAATGTTTTTAGTAACCAAACGTCCGCCATTTTGTTTCCCACGTAAAATAATTTTCCCTTGATCCTTTCCATCATTCCCACAAGCCTTTGGGGCAGTAAGATTCAATATGGCGGCCGTAGAGGGCAGTTTGGAAGAAGAAGCTCTGAAACGTAGAGAGCGCTTAAAAGCAATGCGAAAGAAAAGTGGGTTGGCAGATGAACAGGTATCTGAGATGCATGATATATTTTGCTAGTGATTTCGCTTATTTTCAAGATCTTTCAGATTATTTTGTCTAGACTGTGGTGAAGTGATCCTATCCTGTGCTAAATCCACACTCTTTGTTTGTGATTGACAGGCCTCTGATGAGAGTGATTCCTTAAGAGGGGAAAAGCGAGCTTTAGATGACACGTCTCAACCTGCGTAAGTGGCCATGCATAGCTTAAATTCAATAGAGACAAATCTCCCGGTTGTGTCCTGGTGTACCGCAGTGTGTACCGGTACACGGAGGGAATAACTATTGTACTCCTTTACGAGCCTTTGTTTCGCTGTGGTATATTGTTGGGTCTTTTGTATCGGTTCTTGTGTATTCGGTCTACTCGCATAGAACCAACATCCCTCCCCCGCCCCCGACAAACCCTGGCCACAAATGTTAGGCAACTCAGGAAACATCTGCGCATATCGCATGTCAAGATGTATATTTATTTATAATATGTCATTCTTTACAGTTACTTCTTCTGATGGCACATACATGTATTTACTACACCTCCTTAGTGGAAAAGAGTCCTTGCTTTCTGTTTTAGCTCCACCTAAATCACGCCTGAGTTTTGACTATGTTCATTTCTTTTTTATAGACCTCCACCCAGGCTGATAAAATTTAGAAACTACCAACCCAAAGATGAAGCGTTAAAGGACAAGAAGATGCCAAATGCAAAACCTCTATCAGGTGTGCTGCTGTAAGATAAAACTACCATGTTGGATTTTGATTTGTAATCATGTGAAAACTAGGTGATGTCTTATCATCACAAAAATAGGACAAAACGTTTATTGTAAATAGGGAATGGGCAGTTGGAACAGAAGGGATGAAGACTGGGCAATTCCTGTTTTTGACTCCTTTAAAGTATATTTAATGGCTCTCTCTTAAATGGTTGGGTTCAATTTAATATATCCACCTGTAATATTAATGAACATGCATCATTGAATTATGATGCATGCAATATATGGAGTTTGATAACATGGCTTTGCTAGCGGTAAACTATGTTGTAATATTTTGTGGCAACCAGTAGTTTTGTAGACTGCTAATTATAATGGCGCTGAATTGACCTCGCTCAGTTTATTTCTGTGAGTGGTGAGCAATTCTCTGCTAGGGTTAGGTACATAATATGTATATCTTATTTTATATTCTATATGGAAATTGTTTGATTTTCCTTGACTTAGTCAACTTAACAAATTGAATGTGGTTTAGCATTGTCTGTACTCTTACTAACAACAATATGCGTCATCACAGTGGTCAAAATGTTGTGTGCAGTCTCGTGAGTCCACGACAAATTTTGACCACTGTGATGATACATATCGTTGTCGATAAGAGTACAGACCAGGCTAAACCACATTCAATTTGTTTTTTACCACAATATCAACGCCAAAGAAAATGTTTTTTTCAGAGCGTAGCCAAGAGCGTGACATATTGACACAAGCAGCGTTGTCTGGACTCTTATTGACAACGGCATATTAGCCAATCAGATTGTGAGATTAGTAGCAATTGTGGAAAAAATAAGTTTTTTGACCTGTACTCTTAATTTCAGTTGAAGATGAAGTACAAGAGCACCTACAAAAAGCCAAAGCTGAGAAAGTTATAGATGAAGTGGTAAGAAGTGCATTTCTTTTATTGACAGCTGTTGTCCTTTTGTACCATCAGGTAAACAATCCACCCTCTGACAATTCTCATGAAATTAATATCAAATTGTAAAAAAATGAAAGTTATTATTCATAAAACAATGTTAATTGATTAATACCAAGTAGGATTTTTGTTGTACTAAATTGTGGGTTTCCATAGTCCATTTTCTTCAGAGTAAATGAAGTTTGTTTAACAGAGCTGTGCTTTTTCTTATCCTTGAATTTTCTCACTACAGGATCTGGCTAACTTAGCACCAAGAAAGCCTGACTGGTTAGTTGATCCACTTGTCTTTGAAGCCTTGTATTGTATGTGTGTATTATGTCAAGAAAGGTACATTTACCTGAGATGCATATTGTATGGGTGTCTGGTGTGAATTGTGCAGTCCTGATTCTCAGAAAAAAAAAAAAAATTGTTTTGGCAGTTACTATAGTGCAAGTAAATGATATAGTTATGTTTGTGTGTTGTTTTGTTTATTTTGCTCTGAGCAATCATAACTTGTTGTTAGGCAAATGGTGTCTTTATTTTAGTACATGAATAGACTGCTTACTTGCTAGCTACAGGGAAAGACAGATACATACACCAGTACATGTATATATCGTGCAATACTGATTGAGCTCTGTATCACTACATATGGTGTACAAGAACTACAAAACATTAGAAAAACTAGTTTCCTTAAATTGTTTTCTGTTTTCAGGGACTTGAAGCGTGACGTTGCAAAGAAACTTGAAAAGTTAGAAAAGAGAACACAAAGGGCAATAGTTGAACTTATAAGTAAGTGGTAGATTCACTGAAATAGGGCATTAAACGCAAGTGAATGCAGTTCAAAGGAAGTGCACCTTTTCTGTCAAAAAGAGAAATACTGCACAGGTTGTGTTCACAGCCCTTCGCAGCCCTTTATTTTCTCATATTTTTATCCGATCGTTGAACGCGCGGACGCCAGCACAAAACGGAAACGGCAAGGTCTCGGTTTTAGATTTTCCCTTTAAGACCTCACTCTCCGTTAATATGTTGTTAATGAAAACCACTGCTAGTAGACAAGGAATTGTTGTACTGTCATTCACTGAAGTCATTTACAATTTATTTTTTCTCACATTTTCCAGGAGAACAGTTACAACAGGGAGAAGATTTAGCTGCAGCAGTCAATGCGGCAGCCTCGGAACAGAACTATGAAGCGGAGTGAAGATTGTGTTTGATGAAAACAGCTGTCAAAAACGACAGTTCTACGTCACTCAGAAAAACATCTGTGAGGAGACTGGGTACAGTCTCCTGTCAAGCTGTCATTTCAGTGACATGTGAATGACATTTTGTGCCACGCCTATTTGGTATCCAAGTTGGCTGTCAGATTCTCGAGACAAGAAGACGGAGATGCAGAAACTAATCTAAGATACTCACTTACTCACTGTACAAATGCCATGTATATAGACATTAAAACTTCAATACCAAAACCTACTATATTATGTTGAGTGCCTAGGAAATAAATTTGTGCTTTTTCTGTATTCCATGCAGACGGTTTGTGAAGTAGTTTAGGATGTTAGCATGTGGTAAACGTCAAGTATAAGTCGATAAGACAGTACAGGAAAATAGGATCACGGTAGTGTCATACTCCATCAAGAACGCGGCAAAACTCCTCGTTCTGCAGGCTGATGCAATACTTGAATTCTTGAAAAATTTGCGTCCCTGCACGTCTCTCGAAAAATAATAAAATAAAACTAACTTCGCAGTGGGCTTTTGTTTTCATGATGTCTTAAAACTACCATTATAGTTTTCAAGAACTGAAACTTTTGTGGCGCTCATGTGTTTCAAAATTTACAGTTTTCTCACAAAGTTAAGATTGCACTTTCTTAACACCGTCATGCCTCCCGTAATAGTGTTTTGTGGAAAGTCTGTTTCCTGAATGAAACTATGAAGGGGTGATATTTTATTTTGTACGAAAGACTCGAGTACAAGTGGAACACCCGTGTTGTTTTAGCCATCTCATCGCATATTTACTAAGCTCAGGTCAGCAACAGAGGAAATAAGTTTTTCAATTTTCACACGTTGAGGCATACCTGTGTGTAAATATATAGTAACAAAACCAAACGTGTTCTTAAATCCTATGATTTTGACAATTTGCGAATGAAAACTGAAACACGAGGAAAAAGTGAAATATGCCGACTGTGAAGCAATGACAAATGCTAGTATTAGCAAAAATAAGACTACCGCCACAAAATAAGTGTCCGGCATGGATAGGCTAAAAGGAATTACAAATGTCAGGCAGGAAATGTTAAATAACTACTCGTTCTGCCTATTTAATTTGATACATGTTTTGAAGATATATAAAAAAGACTCCGTGGCCAGTAGAAAACGAAAGCGTATCACATGGTTCGTAAGTCTACTAACTCGTGCGTCATTGTTATTTTGAAGGAGACTGTTTTATTAGCTGCCAGACGTTTGAATTTCATTTTGAATTGAATTTCTCATCGAACGGTAAGTACAGTAAGTTCAACTCAAGTTTTGAAGCAAAGAGCAAAAGGAAAACAGTTTGTTATCTTTAAGATAAACTATACCATTACATGAAGACAGAAACATTTGCATTTATAAATGAAAGTTGCCCACTGCCAGGATATGAACTCTTCAAGTTATACACTGGTTAACAGGCGTTAAGATTCCAGGTGTACGTGGTAAACCTTCTCGCGCATTATATGATACTGATAAAATATGCATATATGTTGTGGTAGAACAGTATTAACCTCAGTACATTGATTCTGACTACATTCTGATAGGTGGGCTCTTAAATAAGGAAACTTTTACTTTGACTCTCTAAAGTAATGAAGTAAAATAAAAAGCTATACGTTTTAAAGTTAGGTCTCTTTGCGTTAGTTGAAGGATGGAAAAGAATACATGAACAAGGTTGTGATATAATTCTTCTGTTATGTTGCAGACACTGAGTCCCCGTTGTGATCTGAAACGCTGTTACAAGATTTTAAAGTGTTTTTTTCCTTTTTTTTTCTTTTGCTCTGTGAAAGGGATTAGTGGTGAGTGTACATTTGATTCAGGTTTTTCTCTTAGCAATATTTACCTCGTAAATACTGAAGATCGATGTGTTGAAAATGCAGGTGTGTTGAAATTGCCGGTAAAAGAATTGGAACCTCCGTTCTGATTTTTTCAAGCCAAATATTATTATTTTAAGTGTAAAGTAGGAGCATAATCCCCTCCCCAACGTTGGCGAAGTTCCTTCTGACATGGCCTTATGTATTCCTCTCACGTAGCGATCAAGCAGAGAGTTCATCTTTGGTTAAATTCGCTCGACTTTCAACGCAGTAATTTAACCCCTCCCCACCCCCCCCCCCCCCCCCCCCCCCCCCCCCCCACCCCCCCCCCCCCCCCCCCCCCCCCCCCGCCCCGCCGCCCCCCGCCTCGCGAGGCCAGGGTTTTGGCCCGGAGGCCAAGACACTCCAGTATTGCCTACATGACGATTTTTAACGCGATCAAGCAATTTCACTTCGAAATGGCGGAGATTCCGGAGATTCTAGGACAAATTTACATAAAAGGATTTCAAAGATCCTGAAGATGGATTTTGGGACGAAAACAACTCAGAAGGTATTGGAAATAATTAAGAAAGTAGTTTTCTGAATTATCTCGAAAATCGAAGCGAGAATTCTGGCTGAACGATCCTATGTCACTGCGCAGTGCACGTGTTCGCGATATCAATACATGTCCACACTAATGCGACTTAAAATAACCTTCAGATCGCCAGTTTTACGTTTGGAATCTCGCTTATTTGGATCGCCTATTTGTAATGATTAATATAACGTAGCGTTGAATGCAATAACTTTGGATAAGAGCTTCATTTTGCAGCGTTTTCCTTTGTTGCATTTATGGGAGGTCTGCATGGTGATTCTGTTTACGTCTCGAAAAAAATCGCGACATTCTCGATTTCTGTTCTGCTTTCGGGATACGTTTGTTCGTATAACAAGATAAACAATTTATTTCTACATCAAATTCGAACAGCAAAGTGGTTTTACATAATTTTTTGTGCCTCTCAAATTTTTTAATCTTTTTTTGCTAATTTCTACCGGTTGAAATTTTTGTAAAAGAAATATTAATTGTTTTTCCATTAAGGCAATCTATTTTCTCCTGGAAAGTCTTTGTGTTCCCTTTCAAACGAGATATGGCAAATTGCTCTGCTGTAAATGCTTCGTAAGATATTATGTAAAGAATATCGTGTTAAATGTCTGAAATGAGTTAAAAACCATTTGTTGTGTTGGGTCTTTTGATTTCACTCATGATAAATTGCCAAAGGAACATTATAATGGTTATTATGAGTGATACAGTATACAGAAGAAGAAATAAAAGTTTTAGTTCATGCAGTATTTTTGAATGTGTTCAACCAGCAAAAAACAAGCGAGGGTAGCTTTAGTGAGAACTATTACTAGTCATAATAAGGAGAAAAATAGACAAACAATAATAAATGCCCATGTTGGCTCGGGGACATTTCTGGAAATGGCTTAACAACCTCTTTACGTTTTCTAAATATTCCATTTTTCAAAGCAGGAGAATTTGACTTATTACTTGTGTGCCAATCTCAACAGTCGACCTACTTCTCCATTAAAGGAAAGTCAAAACTGATGCTCAAACTTATGATAATTTTAATGTTCGGTGCAGAAAAGTATAATTAGAAAGCAATTTTAGGACACTTTCAGTTTCGTGCTCACTGATCTGCATGAATCAGTTTTCATTTTTGTGTTCATTTTGTTTGTCACTTGACTGACAGTTTTGTACATCTTCTCTCAGCCTCTGATTGGCTGCTATGTGTGTTTATCTTAGTGTATGATCTAGAGTTTTGTGCCCTCACATTTGTGTGTTGCCCACAGTTTTGTGTTTTTGTTTGTGACTTTCAATTTTCCAGGTTTAATTTTGCTTGTGAATTGAATTTTTTGCCTCTATCTTTGACTGTAATCAAGACTTTCAGTTTTGCGAGTTCCTGTTCATGTGAAATTTTTCAGTTTTTTGATATCATCTTACATTATAAATTCCATTTTTTTGGGTCTATTTTTGTCAGTGAATTTTACAGCATGTTTTTCTGTCTTCGTCTGTAACTTTCATTTTTTGAGGAGTTTACCTTTGCCTTTATATTTCAATATTTTTACCTCTGTTGTCCCTATTTAAATTCAACAATGTGCTCTATATATGAAGTTAGGGGCAAAACTAAGTCTTACTAGCGTAACGTATATAATGAACTTGTGATGGTTTTTCTGTCATCCTATAGGCAAACAAACCCCAGTGTAAAGATAGACAGTCGTCGCTTTTTTGTATTCTTTAAACCAAGATTTATCTTGGTTAAAGAATACCAAAAACGACGACTCGTGAGTGAGTTTAGTATGCTATTTGTAGCACCCTATGTTATTGGTTGTTTTTCTTTTTTTCAAAAATGACCGTAATAGCCAAAACATTTTTGTTGGAGATGCGAATCATGTTTCCTTGCCCGCAATTTCTAACAGCAAAATTCTGACAAATTTGTCTTTCTGAAAGCAAAGAATATGCGATAATAGATTGTTCAGCGTTTAATTATGCGAACGTCTGGATAAACATACATGTATTGTTGAAAACGTCATTCACTTTTTGGTCTTTTCTAACCTAAATAAACTATTAATGCTATTGTGCAATAAGCATATTTCAGACTAAATAACAAACAACCCGAGAATAATTTGGATTCCACGATGAATTTCAATTTTTAGAACTCAGTAGCTTTAAAGGTATCTCGTGTTTAAACCAAAACACGATTTAAAATATGAAACGAAAATTGTGCGATGAATTAACACGGCTCAAGACTTTCGTACAACCAACGGTTTTAAGCAGTTCCCACATGTAAAATTTATCGATAAATCCCCTCGCTACCATCTCTTAGTTGCGCTACGGTTTCCAAGGAGATACGATAATACTGTAGTATAGTAATACATGTTCATATTACAATTATAGCAACAGCAGTTTACCAATGGTTAGTTCCAAATTTGTTTTCTTCTGACAGAGGTTTGACATGAACAACGTGGAAGAAGTTATACAAGTCATCTCCATCGGCCTTATTGTTGCCGGCTTCCTTCTCAACACCAAACGATTTCTAAGAGCCATCGAATTATGCAAGGAATGTTTGTTCATTCTGAAAGACAGAGCAGGCATGAAAGACCAGGAATTAAGCAAATCATTCTACAAGAGGATATATTGTACAATGTGGAAGGCTTGTGGTCTTATCAACGATAACACAAACGCCATAAAGTACGCCGAAAAAATTCTCCAAATTTGCTACGAAAGAGGTGAGAGACTTGAAGAATGTACGCTAAGCATATTTCTTGCAGAAACGTATTTTCATCAAAGAAAATACCCACAAGCAAAGCAACACTTGGAGAAAGCGCTCCTAATCAGTAAAGAAATTGGAGACACAAAAAGAGAAGCATGCTGCCATGGAAACCTTGGAGCTGTGTATCAATCAGTTGGCGAATACGAGAAGGCTAGAGAACATCTCGAGAAATCACTTGCCATTCAGAAAGAAACTGGAAACAGAAATGGAGAAGCCTCCTCTTACGCAAAGCTCGGAATTGTGTACCACTCAGTTGGCGAATATGAAAACGCCAAGGCAAATCTCGAGAAATCACTCGCGATCCAGAAAGAAACTGGAGACAGGAATGGAGAAGCCTCCTCTTACGTAAACCTCGGAATTGTGTACCAATCAGTTGGCGAATATGAAAAGGCCAAAGTACATCTCGAGAAATCACTCGCGATCCAGAAGGAAACAGGAGATAGAAATGGAAGAGCGTCTTGTCTTTTAACCCTTGGAACTGTTTATCTTTCAGTTGGCGAATATGAGAAGGCTAGAGAACTACTCGTGAAATCACTTGCCACCCAGAAAGAAATTGAAGACAGAAAAGGAGAGGCAAGCTGTCACGGAAACCTTGGAGCTGTGTATCAATCACTTGGCGAATATGCGAAAGCTAGAGAACATCTGGAGAAATCACTTGCCATCCAGAAAGAAATTGAAGACAGAAAAGGAGAGGCAAGCTGTCACGGAAACCTTGGAGCTGTGTATCAATCAGTTGGCGAATATGCGAAAGCTAGAGAACATCTGGAGAAATCACTTACCATCCAGAAAGAGATTGGAGACAGAAAAGGAGAGGCATGCTGCCACGGAGACCTTGGAGCTGTGTATCAATCAGTTGGCGAATATGAGAAGGCTAGAGAACATCTCGAGAAATCACTTGCCATCCAGAGAGAAATTGGAGACAGAAATGGAGAAGCAAGCTGTCATGGAAACCTTGGAGCTGTGTATCAATCAGTTGGCGAATATGGGAAGGCTAGAGAACATCTCGAGAAATCACTCTCCATCCAGAAGGAAACTGGAGACAGAAATGGAGAAGCCTTCTCTTACGCAAACCTCGGAACTGTGTATCATTCAGTCGGCGAATACGAAAAGGCCCTAGAAAATCTCGAGAAATCACTCGCGATCCAGAAAGAAATTGGACACAGAAATCGAGAAGCTTCCTGTTACGCAAAGCTTGGAACAGTGTATAAATCAGTTAGAAAATACGGGAAGGCTAGAGCATATCTCGAGACATCACTCGCGATCCAGAAAGAAACTGGAGACAGAAATGGAGAAGCTTCCTCTTACGCAATCCTTGGAACTGTGTATCATTCAGTTGGCGAATATGAGAAGGCCAAAGTACATCTCGAGAAATCAGTCACGATCCAGAAGGAAACTGGAGACAGAAGTGGAGAAGCTGCCTCTCACGCAAATCTCGGAATTGTGTACCATTCAGTCGGCAAATATGAGAAGGCTATAGAACATCTCGAGAAGTCACTCACGATCCAGAAAGAAACTGGACACAGGTGTGGTGTAGCTTCCTGTCTTGCAACCCTTGGAGCTGTTTACCAATCAGTTGGCGAATATGAGAAGGCTGGAGAACATCTCGAGAGTTCACTTGCCATCCAGAAAGAAATTGGAGACAGAAATGGAGAAACTTCCTGTTACCGAACCCTTGGATCAGTGTATAGAAACATTGGCAAATATGACAAGGCTAAAGCATATCTACAGAAATCAATTGCGCTCCAGAAAGAAACTGGAGACAGAAATGGAGAAGCCTCCTCTTACGCAAACCTCGGAACTGTGTATCATTTAGTCGGCGAATATGAGAAGGCTGGAGAATATCTCGAGAAATCACTCGCGATCCAGAACGAAATTGGAGACAGAAATGGGGAAGCAAGCTGTCACGGAAACCTTGGAGCTGTGTATCATTCAGCTGGCGAATATGAGAAGGCCATTCAACATCTCGAGAAATCACTTGCGATCCACAAAGAACTTCATGACAGAAATGGAGAAGCCTCCTGTCTTGCAAACCTTGGAACCGTGTATCGATCAGTTGGCGAATATGAGAAGGCTAGAGAACATCTCGAGAAATCACTTGTCATCCAGGAAGAAATTGATCACTTGCCATCCGGAAAGAAATTGGACACAGAAAGGGAGAAGCTTACTCTTACTTAAACCTTTGGAACTTGAAGTAACTGAACATTAGCTTATAGTAAATGGTTACAGATTTGTTGTTGTTGTTGTTTTTTTATTTTCTTTGTCAGGTGTTGGCAAGAATGACGAGGACGGCAGCATGTGAGAGGATGAATATGCAATCACCGTTTTCGAGTTAGTGCTAAGATCTACATACGTTTATTAAATGGACGGTTACCTTTTAGTCCTTTTCTGTCTAAAAAATGCCTCAGCAAAAATGTTTCGTGCAAAACTTAGTGCTGGAAGATTTGAAACTACTTTCTCAAACTCATTAATAATTCACCAAGTTTAAACAAAGGAAATCATGACAGTGACAGTGTTTCGCTATCTGATCTTAATTAACATAAATTTTTACGATTTAATTTCTCCGTTTACTCCTTGGTATCGATTGAGAAGATATATCAAACAATCAAGACAGTGTTTGAGCACATTGTCAAACACGTCGAGGTTCGTCAACAATACTCCGCTACGTGTCATATTTTCAACTCTCCTCTCGATGTTTTGAAATGTGGTCAAACACGGCGTTTCGTGTTTGATATATTACGTGATGTGCAGCTGACTGTAGGACTCAAACGAGAAAACCGAGAAAACTGTTGTGATACTTTTTGTTATCGGTATTTTTGATAACGAGGATTAAGTGGTAAATTTAATGTTTTGCCAGCGAGACGTGCAGTAGATTTTTAAATAATGTACGTGAAACTAACCTGACACTTAGTAGTAATTGTAAGGTAATCTGAAGAAAGTAGCATTTTAAAGTAAAATGGTGTCAGAACTATCATGTATTTCTTTTGCCGTTGTTACTTCTCTGAACAAATTTTATGCAATATATGTAGCTTTTGTTAGTATTTTCAAAAATAATATCTTTTACAAGTAAAAGCGCTTTACAAGTTGAACTTTTATAAAGCATTAAGTGTTTGTGCCGAATTAACGTAATGAAAGAAAGGACTAGAATCAGTATATGGTAATGTTTGTAGAACACGGAACGGCATATTCCTCTGTCCTCTGCCTGGAAAGGACAAAGAGGGAAGACATGCTGCCAATCAGCCTGTGGTAAAAATTCCAGCGCCAGTGTTAAACATTTGTTGGCAGCCAAGCGTTCAGGCACGGAGACGACGAGAACCTTGTCAATACCAATACCAATTACAAGATAGCAAGATGAACCAATCCTACACTGTGATTGGTAACTGTGGAATCCCCTGTCCAGACCCCTCTCATTGTAATCAACCAAAACAGAACTCATTTCGTTGGATATGGGAAAGTCATACGAATAGGTGATGACTTTCTCATTCAGGGAAATCCCTGCGTTCTTGTTTCTTGTCTAATCTCCAAAAACGAAACTTGACTTTCTTATTAAAACCAGGAGCCATAATCGGGGACGGAGACCGTAAGCGCGCGCCTTTCAAGTATTGGGGTTGTCCCCATGATATGGGACAATAATTCTATTTTTAGAACAAATTGCGCCATCACCTGCGGCACACGC
>Ga0126338_10000835_pt1 | contig 18223 bp, 13 predicted proteins | sample OrbCmetagenome_2_FD_92529 | JGI IMG/M metagenome (GOLD analysis project Ga0126338, IMG submission 92529) | Coral microbial communities from Petempiche,Puerto Morelos, Mexico - Orbicella C C metagenome | ecosystem: Host-associated > Invertebrates > Cnidaria > Coral | place: Petempiche,Puerto... | reverse complement strand
TGATGAGAGTGGTTCCAAATTCAGCCATAACTTATTGTCTTAACATGTTACAATATGTATTAAGTGTGGTTCCAAATTAAGCATTGAGTTATTGGCCTAAAATGTTACAGTATGTAATGAGAGCAGTTCCAAATTGAGCTGTTAGATATTGGCCTAAATTGTTACGGTATGTAATAAGTATGGTTCCAAATTAAGCCATTAGTTATTGGCCTAAAATGTTACAGTATGTAGTAAGTGTGGTTCCAAATTAAGCCATGAGATATTGGCCTTAACTGTCACAGTATGTGTTGTTGTGGTTCCAAATTTACACCATTAGTTATTGGCCTGAAGTAATTAACGACATCTGCCGTGATATCTGTAATCTGAAGATCCCGGTTTTTAGTTCTAATTTTGAAAGTTTGCTTGGTTAACACCTTACCAGCAAAATGAAAAGTTTCAATAGTTTGAGTGCTTTGAGGGTAATGGCAGGGCTGAATCAAAAAATTACACTCAAAGTGTACTATTCGTCTTCTTCAGTTTTGTGGAGTTATGTTTAGAAAACAGCAAATAGCCCCTTTCATTCCTGATATCAAGAAGCAAACTTCCCAAACCCTATCTCCCTGCAGTATGTGTAAAAGTGCTGTGCAGAGTAGAGGGAAATTTATTGGGTAATTTCTGTTTACGATAATTGACTCGAGTAAATGAAACCTGTCATAGTCCTCCCTAGCAAGAAAGAGACACAATCACACATCTTATCCACTGTTTATTACTTAGTAAAGTGCCTTCCCAACCCCACACTTTGCGATATTATCCATGCACAGTAACTTGCACTGAATATTGTTTCAATTCAGTAGAAGTTACTGTGTTGGGGGTGTCATCCATTGTTAGTATCGGTTCTTTATTCTTCGCTCCCTCTTATGTCTTGCCCTGCTCAATCCTGTCCTAGAAGTTTCCATTTTCTATTAAAAACTGGGGTTTGTTCCCCCAAACTTAATATGGGGGGTGACAACTCTACCAAGGCCTGTTTTGGGAGAAAAACAAAATTTTTCCAGGAATCAGGAGACTCTGGAATTTTGCCGGGAAATATGACATAAAGTAGTTGCAGAGAAAAGTGGGATGTTGAACAAAATTTGTGTTTCGATCAGTTAAGAAATCTGGAGGAACTTCCAGATGTCTGGGAGGACTTAAGCTATACATAGTGTTGATCAAACAACGTTTGTTAGAGTTGTTAACCCTACATACTTATTCAGGACAGCTCAACCCGCTACACTGACAATGTGTACGAAGCGCTTGCTTGGTACACTTCTTGGTCAAGTCAATTGGATGGTTTGACACCATCTTTGATCAGGGTATCAAGGCCTTGTTTTACCTTCTTGGCCTTTTCAGTCAGTTGTGATTTACTACTTTTGGATGTCAATCTTTAGCTTGATTGGAGTCAGCTAAAGTACTTGAATTACTGATCTAACAAACGAACATCCGAACGAACATTTTAGGCCAATAACTAACGGCTTAACTTGCTAGTCGGTAAATTCTAACATTTTAGGCCAGTAAATACCGCACCGACCGTGGTTAGTAGCTTAAAATGTTACAGTATATATACTGTGATAACAACATACTAAGCCGTTGTCTGAACGCCCCACAAGTACTACGTTGCAAGTTTGTCAGTTCATGTCCCTCTAACACGGTAGAAAGCCAGAATAAATTATGATGGGTTTTTACATGTAACGTTTATGTGTTACCTTATTATCTATTCTAGTATTTATTACATCAAACTGCAAGGAAATCACAGTGTAACTAAACCAATTTACAAGCTAATTCAAGCTTACCTTCAGAAGTTGTCAACAAACAGGCAGCCGTCTCCATATTCCATCTCCTGACTCTGAGAAGCGAAAATGTAAAGCAAATTAGCTTACGTCTCACATCAAGTAACATCGCTGGTTCAAAACGGCTTTAAACAAAGAACAAACCTGTGAAATTACGAAAAACTCAATTTTCCACCATTTTTCCTACACACGTGCCAAAATGGAGGAGACGAACTACGCTCGCAGAGATCACTGGGGAATACCCAGGAGGAGGGGCAGGGGAGGGGAGCCCAAAAAACGTTATTTTGGGATCCCAGCATTTCCAACAATTTCATTAATGATTGCAACAGGCTAAGCTACAGAGGGCACAGAAAGACTTGACATCTTAATTGGATATTGCGTCCAATTAAACTAAAAGGATTTGGAGATCTCGAGGACTCAAAAGAAGATCAGGGTATAGCTTATGTACTCGTACACCACTTTTCCCGCTTTTCGCCGACGAAACGCCGCCCAGGGATGAGGACCCCGCGTCATGACGTCACTATCAAGCATGTAGAGCTTTATATGACTACAATAATGTACTTCGTAGAACGCACACATATTGTCAAAAATCGAAGTTGAATATCGCCCCTACAACGCACTGCGACGATGAACCACCACAAAAATAAATTTTGTGCATTTTATTTAGTTATTCAGCAAAGCAAGAAAAAGTTTCAGCAAAAGACGTTTTCGGCTCATCTTCACCGTAAATTCTAAAACTAAATTACCTGACCTTTACGGTTAGCAAAGGGCGAGTGTTAAGGAGGGGAAGGTAAGTTTTGCACAACGCACAAAAAAGACTCAACATAGCTGCTGTCTTGCTTGCAATATACATGAACGCAAAGGATAAATCTTCAAGTTTTTTTCTTCCTTATCAGTACAGGCATATGGTATATATGTGGTATGGGAGACGCTAGAAAGTTGCACATTCACATCTCATATGTAATAAAGTTCCCCCCCCCCCCCCCCCCCCCCCCCCCCCCCCCCCTCATAATGCACCCCAACAACCCCCGGAAGTGCCTCATTTTTTTTTTTCCTATCAGTAAAGGGTTATGGGTTAAAGGGGGGATGGGGGACGCGAAAAATTTTGCCATTTCAATCTCATATTTAAAAAAAGTTCCCCCCCCCCCCACCCCCCTTCCCCAGCCTTCTCAATAGAGCCACCAGAAAGCGCAGAGTAGTTCAAGTTTTCTTTCAAATCCGTGTTGTGGCGATCTTGAACGAAAGCGAAAATGCCGCGGTACATATAGTGGCTCATCTGCTGAGGATTTGATCGCACGGTTGTCTTGTCCTCTCTTTCGCTGCACAAAATAAATATAAAATGTTAAACTGATCAGCTTTTCGTCCTTTTATTTGTTGATTGCCTTCCTTGTTACAGTCTGCGTAGCTGGCGATGCCCTATAGTACCGGAACAGACGGTAACACGCGCTAAATTCACCGGAAGCATTATAATAATGACGTACCTTGAGACAACGCACTAAGAAACACGGGAGATAACCAACGGGGAAGCAAGATGAAGCGCCAAGAGAGGTTTGGAAAAATCCCTGTGGAAAACAAGCTAATGCTGGGAACTCATGGGAACACATGGGTCAGGGGTGGTGCGGGGGCTTCCCGTATGAAAAGGTCGGGGATGTTCGTCGTCTCGCTTAGGGGTATTAATCAAGGATTCTGGTCTTACTCAGGATGTTTAGTACGAAACGACACTATTTTTGCCGTCTTTTACGGCTGCACTCGAAAAAATAATAAAATACCGCTGTCAGGGGTCAAATAAAGCTCGAGCCACACTCAGATTGGTCTCCGTTGGGGATTGAATTCAAATTTTCGAGGAGCATTCCCGACCTTCCTCTGGGCTTTCCCCGTGCGTTTCCACGCGGTTTTCCTTGCGTGTTTACCTTGCGTTAATCAGTTTCAGTACCGTCTACCTCTCTATGCGGTCTCTGTGTTTTTCCCCATCCATATCTTCCTGTGCGTGCTTTCCCCGTGCGTTTCCACGCGGTTTTCCTTGCGTGTTTACCTTGCGTTCAGTTTCAGTCACTTCTGCCTATCTGTGCGGTCTCTGCGTTTATTCCATCCATATCTTCTTGTTCGTGCGTTTCTCTGTGCGTTCCCGTTGCGTTCTCGGTGAATTTGGCGAGCGTTCTTGTCTCGTTTATTGTCACTCTTACTGGGCTGAAAAGTGAACTTATGTTGGTGGTGATTGGTAGAAAAATTACCGTGTTAAAATGTGAACACATTTTGGTGGTGATTTGTAGAAAAATCATGATGGTGAAAGGAAATCGTTTTTGGCTTGGACTGGTAGAAAAATAAAAAAAGAAACTTTTGGTGTATACTGTTAGAAGTATGGTCGTGGTGAAAAGGGTTAAGCATTTCAGTGCTATGTGGTTTAAAAATCACCGCGTTTTAAAGAAGAAGGGTACCAAAAACAAACATTTATATCGGTCGGAGAAAAGTTATTGTGATGAAAGGAACAAATGTGAGTGATTAGGTTGATGGTAATGTTGATGAAAGCGATGATAACAGTGTTTGTCGCAGCCTACGTGTAGCCGTACCCAACCCCGAGGAAAAACGGGAGGGGAGGAACGTCGTTCCCTCCCTCCCGTTTTTCCTCAGGAGGTGGGTACGGCTACACGTAGGCTGTGTTTGTCGATAACACCGTTGTACTGGAGAGATACGGTAAATCAACGATTAAGCAAATCCATGGTTTGTTGCAACTGTGTTTTAATTCCTAACTCATTTAGCAGTCATATGACCACATGTCACAATTTGTTCTGAAACCCTCGATAACTCAAACCCCAGTAAAATTGCTATAAAAGAGGAACAACAAAGGACATTCAATTTACGGTATGATGAACATAGTGAATTTCAACATTTGTAGCTGGTTATAACTGATTACTCAAGCATTCAAACTCGTCATTCATTAGTATAAATTGGGTACCCTTTACAACTTTTAAAAACTCATCAGGATTTCTGCTACAAAATGTCTTTGATATAATAAAGTGCAGTATATCCAGCATATGCCTTAATGAGAAGTCCTAGTAAGTGAAAGTGAGGCTCGTTATGTTCATGAGTTAAAAGATATCTATAGATCAAGTTTTGTAAGGAAAAAAATTGTCCCAAATCAACGGTGCAATGATTTATAAAGCTCACATTCCTTAAGCAATCAAGTTATTTAATCTCAGTGTCCGCCTTTCACAATCGAAATTTTTTTTAACTTTATTACGTAGTATGTAAACTTGGTATAGCCCTCGCATGATGGGAATTTAATCTCAGTGTTACTTTCTTTTCGTGGGACAAGTATAGATATTACCATTGCACATAATGGTAATTTCTATACTTGTCCAGTGAAACATAGCTCTTATTACAGCCTACTTGCGAATCTAATGGGCCGCATTCGTACTCTCGGTAGAGGCTAATGTGGGGAGTCTTTTTAAATGCAAATGACATTTATCCCTTTTTATAGTGATGCAATACCGAGACAACGAATATGGCCTATTTCTGTAAGATTTACTTGACTTCGTGATATACTGGTATAAGAGGGATTATGTGCCTCGAGAAGTAAGTCTCTGAACGCTTAATATATATGTGCAGTGCTACATGGCTCCTGTAGAGCTTCTGGTTACTGGCCGCAACATTTCCATGAGCCCACCAGGCTCCACACATTGCTTCCATTGGTCATCACGTGAATTCCAGATCCAGACACTACAAAATGAAGTTAAACAATAACAATTAATTTCCTTCCCTGTGTTCATTCACCAGCAGCAAGAGGGTCGTTGTTAAGTTCCCCAAAGCATAATACAGCGATAAGTACACAATAAAATGTCATAAGACTTGGTAACTCGTAGATAGAGCAGCTTTCACTTGTGTCGACAATATCTCGCGTTTCCTTTGGTTTTGCTTTACAACGCTACACGATTGGCTTAAAAAAAACTCGCGCCACTTTTTCATCTAATAAAAAGTAAAACAAAAACGTCTGTTACTCATGCAGGATACTTTTTATGATCCGTGGCCAAACGATCCTCAGTAACACCAACATACTTTATATAAAAATGAGTTGTGATAAATTCACAAGGAGCAACGTCAGATATATAATTCACTCACTATCTAAAACGTTCACTATTCAAAGTAACATATTTTAACCTAAAACAGTCATGTGATGACCAAACTTGAACAGGTAGTTAACATCCCTGGAAGGACTCCCTTCCAAAAAGGACGGGGCTGTTCGTCGTACCTTTTAGGGGTTAAAAAAGCGGTTTTGTTACCTCTAAGGTTCTTCAGCCTCAAAAGATTCACAACATGAGCTTTTGCGGTACCTTTTACGATATTGAGCTTAGAAACATATGACGGGAGATAATGTGTTGTTTTAGAATTGGAACCTCATAGAGGTGAAAAAAATTTCAAGCCACGCCCACAAAACAGGACCTTGGTACCCCTTGGGGGTTCTTTTAAGATTTCCGATGAGCACCCCCCCGTCCTTTTTATACGGGATTACCCCCCGGGTAGCATGTCGCACGACGTTCTTACCAATCCTATCCAAACTCTGAATTATGCCTTCCTTTTCAAAGGGCATTAAATTATAAATTAAAATGAATTACACGTATTCAAATACACTCACCTCCCCAAGTGGTTCCAGTGGAGTTGGCCGTCACTCTCAGGTCAGCCGTGGGTAAACCGGCCACAAGGTTTTCAGGGAGAGCCGTGGAATTTATCAGCTTAGTTTCTTTTTGTACGTCTTTCAGATAGCCATCCGTGAGCTGCTGCCACGATTCACCGGAGTCGCAACTGCGATGGAAGTTCATTTGTCGATCCACACCGTAAATTTCCCTCAGAGTTGGATTACACGATAACACACTGATTATTGAAGGTTTTATGGCTAAAAAAAAATTAATTGGCTTTTAACTTACAGAATCGCTTCTTAAATTTGTAATCTTTGGTCAGCATCAGCATATAGGCCCGCAATTCGTGCGAAAGATGGTAACTGCATAACTTCCTACGGAGACACTCACAAGAATTCAATTCTCTGTTAAGGAAGGAGGCATGTTTTGCGCAAACATATGCACGGATATTTGTCCGCGGACATTATATGTTCCGAGAACCGAACAGTTTGTGACTGTGAGCAAAACTGTGAGCTTCAAGGGACAGATAATGTCCAAGGACAAATATCCGTGCATTTTTTGCGCCAAATGGAGGCTATTGTGTTTATTATCCTTCAAATATTTTTCGCAACACACGCATTTTTGAAAATTGATGAATATTTAGTAAATAAACACCTTCTGGCGCCTGGTATGTCGGCTGATAAAGTCCGCGGCTGAGATATTGTCCAAAAAATGAATATTTGGCCGAGAAGCGAAGCTCCGAGGGCAAATGTGAAATTTTGAGGACAATCTCTCAGCCAAGGACATTATCAGCCAACATACCAGCGAGCCAGAAAGGGGTTTATTTATCTTATAACCCTCCCATTAATTTTCTGCATCTTTTGTTGACTCTTTTGTACTTGTCGGGACAGCATTGGCGACCAGTTTACTTTCTAATGTCATTATCAGCGGATTCCACGAAGAGAGTTTGTTTTTCTTCCATGAAAAATAATAAAGATAAAAAGGTGAAATTCTAGAGCTGGATTTATTCTTTTTAGCTTTGTTTCTTTTCGACAGAAACAGTCGCAGGGCAATTACCGACGCAGGCGGAGATTATTGCGTGATAACTGCCCAGTAATTTTGCATCACGTGACGTAAAGTAGCCAATAGAGTTGCGCGAAAATTAAGCCTGGGTTATAATCTCGGATATTCCCCAATTTTAGCTAAGGAATATTCGGTCACGTGACATGTTTAGACCAATCGCGCGCGAGCGGAAATATCTGATGGATTATAATACACATTAGTATAAATCTACTAGCGTTTTATCACGAATGCCGTTCTCTGATTGGCTACGCTACTCACTATCTATTCTGTGATAGACAGTGAGTAGCGTGCCCTTGTTAACAAAATGACGGCCGTTTCTTGGCGTCTTCGAAGTGTCTGTGAAGAGGATTTAGATAAAGCTTTGAACGACTAGTAGATTTATACTAAAACAATTAGATTATTCGCTCTCGATTTCTATGCGTGATAGAAATCTCGAGCCCATAATCTAACTGTTTATTAGTATAAAATGATCTAATAGCGTTCTACCACGAATGCCGTTCTCTGATTGGCTACGGTACTCACTATCTATTCTTTGATAGATAGTGAGCAGCGTAGCAGTGTGCCCTTGTTAACGAAATGACGGCCGCTTCTTGGCCTTTTCGAAATGTCTGTGGAGAAGATTTAAATAAAGTTTTGAACGAATTGTAGATTTATACCAAAACAATTAGATTTTTCGCTCTCGATTTCTATGAGTGATAGCTGACTCGGGCTCGTAATCTAATTGTTTAATAGCGAAGCAAATTAAAGAACATACCAATCCATTCCACACCGTCAGCAGTTGAAAAGCAGCTGCTTTCGGTTCTACAAGAACAAAATGTAATTAAGTCCATGTTGTGTTAGCTTTTTCTTCTGCAAAACTTAAATATTGAACTTAAGTTATTACTGTGCATTTCTATCATAATTAGCTTTTAGTGCAGAGTGCACTGTTGAGATGGTTTAGGGGCTGCCGTCTGCTAGTTAAGGCACTAAGGTACTAAGGCGCCAAGGTGATAAGATCCTAAATAGCTAGGGTGCTAAGGCTCAAAAGGTAGTAAGGCATTAAGGCGTTTAATCTTTAATGTTTGTTTAATTAATAAATTAAATTAATTAATTAGCCTTGAAGCAAGGGGGTGGGACGGGGTAGGCAACTGTGAGCACTACGTAAACTACAGAGTACCCACGTTGATAGCTTCACAAAGCTTATCTTTGTTTCAGAAAACCCCTTGCTCTCCTTGTTTAAGCCCAGTTATTCAAAATTTAAGCTAATCTTTTTTTTCTGAACTTGCATCTTTCTGCCGCGAGATCTGATCGGCCTATTTGTGTTATGTTGTGATAGGTCAATTGAAATACCGCTTTGCCCAACTTTGTTATCGTTGTATAGCAGTCACACATTTCTATGGAGAGACCATAATACTCACTTTTCAGCGGTGTACATACAGGCATAAAACCAGTCAGTAACAGGATCCAATAGGAAGGAACGCCGGGCGTACTCAGGGACACCTGAAGCGAAATAATACAAGTACACGGAATCAGCGCGGTAGCTAGAAAACTGTTGCAGCGTTTTTCTACATCGTATATATACGCATGACCGCATGGCCGAAGAACCAATTGGCTGACTACTAATTGGCTGACCGGACAAATTGACTAACTGATTGACTTACAGACACACAGATCGACAGACAGACAGACAGACAGACGGACAGACTGACGGACTGACGGGCGGACAGACTGACTGACGGAAGGACGAATGGACGGACTCACGGACTGACGGCCTGATTGACTGAGTGACCTACGGACTGATAGACTGAACTGACAGACTGACCTGACAGACTGACTGACTGACAGACAGACTGACTGACTCACGGACAGACTGACTGACTGACGCACTGAAGGACTGACGGACAGACAGACGGACGGACAGACGGATTGACCGACTGACGGACTGACTGACTGACCGACTGACCATCCGAGCAACTGACTGATCGACCGACCGACCGACCGACCGATCGACTGATCGACTAAATGACTGACTGACTGACAGACAGACTGACTGACCAAATGACTGACTGACTGACTGACGACCGACCGACTGGCGTACGGACGGACGGACAGAGGGACTAAATGACTAATTGACTGAACTTGGCTTTTTGATCGATCGATCGATTAATTATTTTAAAAACATTATTTGACCACAACGTAATTTCCCTACATCTCAGACTAACAATTGGCCATTAATAGAAGTAAGACGATGTCTACAGAATTTCACAGTATTTTACCAGAATAGTCTTGTCTTAGAAGTAGTAATCTAGTAGCAGTTAAATGCTATAATGAGCAAAGCTAACTGAAAGGGGAAGCTGGTTCTGCGGCGTTAAGCCGACGAAGTTGGCGACGGTGGCTTCATCGTTACATCGACCATGTCCACCCTGTCAAACATCAGACTCTCCAAAAAAACTTTCCGGCCAAACATCTAGTCTTTCCAAGAAGAAGCGGAGGCAGCATGCAACTGAATGAGTGGCAATCAACACGCAGGGATTCACACAACTTAGTTTGCATCGGCCTTGCAGTTTTTCTTATATCCACTGAAACTGCATCCAACAAAGACCTCTAAAATCTGTTGCCTGGAGCATTCCTTCTGTCTCTATGTATCATGCGTTTGCACTATGACGCTTGAGCAGGCTGGTGGCAGCAGCAACTATGGTCCCGTTCAAAGGTCAACGGCTGATGAGAGTGATATCTCAAAGTTCGCAGTTCACGCCTTGCTGATTTTACTTCTCTCTCCTCTCTCTTTGATTTTCTCGTATCTCCCCTCCCCCGCCCTCTCTTTCTCTCCCGTCTCTCTCTCAAGTAATAAGCATTAACGTACCATTATAAGGAGGAAGCTCTTCAGCAAAGCATCCGTAAATTTCCGCTCTCATAACTTTGAAGGTGCTGTCTTTATCGTTCGGGATAATTCGTAAATACCGCGTCACAAATGGTTCGGCAAGTTTGGCGAGGACTGGGTACACCGATTCTTGCGGGCTTTTCGGTCCTCTAAGGTCCTACGGAAATTATCAGACCAAAGATCGGATATAAGACTGGCTGTACATTAACAAGTGACGAAATATGATGATATTTAACAACTTGACCACAACTATGGTTTACACTCTTTTAGTAGCCACTCAGCTAAATTCTATTGAAAATCCGGGAATCTGATTGATTCTCCCATCGTTTTCTGTTTAGCAAATAGATTCCATGTTGCCGTGCGTTTGTTCAGCAATTGATCACAGATGACGTGATAAGAACCAAAAGGTGGCACGTGAGCCGTTAAGTGAGTGTGTCACTGATGTATTTACCACATTTTGACGTCCTTGGTGATTTATTACTGAACAGACCCACGGCAACACGGATTTAGTCTGTTTTATGCAATAAAGAAAAAAAAGAATGTTACTGACGCCATCTATACATCTGTCCTCCAGTAGATCATAAGTAGAGACCAATCAAAATATGAGAATAATTAACGATTATTAGATGAGATTGAGCAGAATATCGTGATTGTCAGTGGCGAGCAGATCAATTACTTGCCGCAGTCTATAATTGATCCGCGAGACACTGACAAATCACGATATTTTGCAATAAACGAGTTCAATAACTGTTTCATCAAAAACAACAACAACTTTATTTGTACTCAGCTAGAAAGTAAATGAACAAAAATAAGTTAGAATAAAAAGAGTACAGGCTGCCCGAAACAACCTCAATGGGCTAGTCTTTTGTTCACCAAGTTTGTTTTCATATTTAATTTCAGATTTAAAAATCACTCTCTGACAGCTCAGGGAAGCGATTTGCCATTTTTCACACAAGAGCGTCGTTACAGTTACGCATGAGCAGAATATTATTTGAAGCAAAAGACATTTAGATGGTACTACGCATGAGCAGACCATTATTTGAAGGCAGTTATTTGCAGGTCACGCAGTGGGCTCTCGGCCAATGAAAAGGAAGAAAAAATGCATCTTACGATATTTTGACTAACTGTATACCTGTTAAGTTTACAGCCTCGGGTGTGGCAGAGCTCTTGGTCCTCCAACATTTTCGGATTTTTCAAAGATTACGGTGCGACTTCTACAACCAACGCCACTGGTCGGCCACCAAAGTGTTCGGCAAATTTAACGAATGGAGATTTTGGATTTAAACCATAGGTTTCCAACAAACTATCCATACAATTAAGCTGTCAATTTCAGATGCAGTAAATTTGTGGTTCTTTTGATCATTGTAACGTTTATAAATGCCATCGGTCAGTATTGGTTTGAGTAGTCCTACTATTCTCATTCATGTTTATGCCGCGGAATTCCAGAATGTGTAGGTTATGTAACCCTGTTTGTTGAATGTTTGTTACGTAATAAAGTGATGAATTACCATGTACAATGTCTTCTTAATTAAAGATCCGTCTTCTTAGATTCGGGGCATTTCGAAAGAGATACAGAAGCCGGTAAGTCTGGAGGGATTTTCGACCCACCCCCTTTCCCTTCGGCGGCGTGATACACAACCAGTGCTTTCGCATCCAGCCGCTCATTGCCCTCGGCCACAATCTTTTCCCATAACTTAACCACGCCAGACAATGAGCGGCATAATTAATGAATGAAAATGGTACACTGTTAGCCATTTCAATCTACAGGTGAAAAAAGATTCAAACCACTCACTTTAATTTGCCCATTTTCACGATATTCCACCCAGGACAAGCCATCCTTGCTGTGCGAAAGCCTGTAAGTTGCGACCTTACGGTCGGAACGACCTGAATCATATCCGCCCATAGTCGAGAGCCTCGTCACTTTCCGCAGTGAGCCAAAGTCGATCTGTAAATAATCAGAGGGAGTCTCGTAGAGCCGCGAATACCATCCGTAAGGGAAACTCTTCACAACCACGTTGGGCCGAATGTACTGTGGTTTGGAAGCATGATCGGCTGGAAGACTGTGTGATAGAGCTTCGTCCGGTATTTCTCCGGATTCAAGGCCCAGTGGAGACACGCAACTGGCTGAAAAACATGGCAAAATACTCCATGGTGAAAAGAACCCTGGAGGATTAGTTCCTTGAGCGGTCCGAGGTTTGCAAGACGGATCGCTAAGAAGACTACTCTTGAATAGTTTTGTTGATGTGCGTTTTTAAAACAACACACAAAAGAAAACTTCGGAAAGCTAAATCTAAAAGACACAAAGTGTTCTCGCTTGAGTTGGAACCATTTTAAGTTATGGCTAACGGTAGAGTGTTTTTTTCTTTTTTTTTTAAGATGATTCTTGCTTTCCGCTCGGCTTTCCGATTGGTCCACAAACGTGAGAACATAGACAAACTACCGTAAGTCCTCCCTCTTATAAGCCTCCCCCCGGTTATAGGGCCCTCTACCGAAAAAAAAATTTTACTTCCGATAATAACCTCCTCCGGATATAAGCCCCTTCTAGTTTAAAATGAAATGAATTCGATTTAAGCTTAACTAAAAACCAGTATACGAAAAGCTTTTTTCGATCAACACTGCAGTAGCTCATTTCCAAATGTTTTTTTTTTTATACCGCATATAAGCTCCCTCCCCCGGATATAAGCCCCTCAGTTTATAAGCCCATTAAAAAGCCGTGATGAAGTTGTATAAGCGGCAGTTTACGGTATTTCCCCTCAAATACCGACCTCACGTTAATTCAGTCACGCCTATGACGTCATACCTGGTGAGCCGAGGATGTCGCAGCCGTACACCTCGAGCCGCATACACACCAGTTGTTCAGATTTCCACGGATGGAAACGAATGCTGTAAGCCTCTATTGGGTGGCGGAGACGATGAACGATCATTTCAGTGTCTTCTTTAGACTGTGGGCCCAGGAACAGCTTCGTATAAAGAGAACGAGGAGTCTCGTTAGGTAAACCATAGAGGGCACCCACACTCATGCCAGAACGAATCATCTCTGACTCTGGGACTTAAAGTTAACAACAACAACAACAACAACAACAACAACAACAAGCTTTATTAACGGAAATTTTAGGATATTTATTGGACAGAAACAATAAAAATTTAGAACATATAACGATTACTCAATGATCTAAATATGTAGGGTAAACTGTAAAACAATGCGCTTAACTATCTAAACCATTTGTAGCGGAGCTCCGGCTGCCAGAAGGGCCGCCAAGTGGAGCCCCATACCCATAGCGGAGCTCCGGCGGCCAAGCGGAGCCCCATAACTATAGGAACAGAACTACATGTATGCATAGAAATAGAAAAACATGCAACTCTTTTTTCATGGTCATCACGTCTAGCCGCATGGATCGTTGGTGACTGACGTTTCGACAACTTGAGCGGAAGTCATCTTCAGAGTCAAGTGAATAGTGTTTGGCAGTCGATGGTGTTATAAGTCTGGTCCTTTGAAAGTGATTGGTCAGTTTAACCTTGATGGTATTGGCTGTAAGACTAACCTGGGCGGTATTGGCTGTAAGTTTTTTCAGTAGTCATTGTTCGGTTCTGGAGTCCAACGGACCAACCACTAAACAACCGACTAACATTAATCCACAGACTCTACAATTAGCCAATAATTTGAGAATTATCCCTCACCCTGGCGTGACCGTTCTCCTTGTAATCAATCCAATTGACGTCGTCGTCACTGTACTTCAAGTAGTATTCCGAGACCCAGTGGTCCTTATTTTTACGGCGCATGATTCCCACACGTGTCACGCGAGTTTTGAGTAAGAAATCCACTTGAATGTACTGATTTCGTTTGTCCTCGTCATTGTCTGCCTTTCTTGTGCACCAGGCATCTTCCGCTGGAAGTTTAGTAGCAAAAGTGAAATCAATCAATCATTTTATTTAAAAACTCGGTTAAAATAGTACAACAGGACATCAATCTAAATACAAATATTACATTAATTACTACTAGATTATGATTGCGTTCGACCCCGTCGCTTTAATATATATATATATTATATACCTTAAATGATTTCACTAGCTGACTTTCAACCTCAGTCTATTGCTAAAATCAACATTTTTCATCAACACCCGGGGTTTTACAGACAGATATATCATAGTGGACTCATACTGTTAAAGTCTATGTCAGTGAAGAGGTCCCCTGTATACAAAACCACGATTTGTTGATACGTTGCATGACGGCGACAGTTTCCATGGTTTCACAAAAATATTTACATTAGCCTTCAAATTTCGCGCTAAACATTTTCACATTAACTGGTTATGTTTAAGCATAAAAGCTTAATTGTAAAAGTATATTTTATTTGGCTGAATATAATTTAGGCAAAGTTAGACTCGACCCAATGCAGCCAGCGATTTCTCGTTTGACAGTACGTGACCTGCGGGGCGGCTCTCAGGGGATTTGCAATGCTTCACTAGCCTGCGAGCGGGCTCAAGTTAGAGCACAAGCGCGCGCAGCGTAGCCGAGAGCGCGATATCGAGCGGCGAAGCCACCAGACTCCTTCCCGCCGGATTGCTTTGCACTTCGTTGTTCTTGCCTCGATAATTGCTCGTTGTGTTGCTATTGGACGACATGCACACCAGAAACACGCATAACAGCTAAGCGGCGACCTTCGATGCCTTGTCTCTCGTGCCTGAGTCCGAGGAAAATCCTCCGCGATCTGTTACAGTGCCTCTGGATCCTGGCGTGGCTTCGAAGAATTTGTCTAATTCTTCCCCTGTCTTAACGCCCAAGCTGTGTTACTGGGCAACCCGTCTCCCGCTTTTCCGGCCGCCATCAAAAATCGAAGCAAGCGCTGTCGGCCAAGCAAGCTGCAAGCCTTCCAGCTTCTAGTTCACTCGCAAGCGAGTCTATTTCAGAAGGCGTTCCCATTGAGCCCGCTAACCTCGGTCAGCTTGATGCCCAAGCTTCGTCTTTAGCTGCCTCTTGCGCTGGTTTTTCACCTCTTCCACAGGTCACAGCGACTCTTCCTGCTCCAGGTAGGCCAAATAATTTTATTGTCCCGTTTGTGTCAACTTTCTCTATTCCGATTCCGTCGCTCGTTCATTCGTCTTCAACTCAGTAGTACTCTCAATGCCGATAATTCAAATACGCGATTGATTTGCGTCTTGAATTTCGCTATTGATTTAATCTTTTTCTTTTAGGTAATGAATTCCACAATAAAGCACCGCTGTAACTGAAACTACGTCTCAAATAATTAGTACGCGGCCTGGGCAATGACAATGTACCGAAAGAATTACGCAAATCATTGTCTGTGCTTCGTTCGTTGAATAGGTCTTGCAAGTACACTAGAGCTAACTCGTTAAGGGATTTAAACATCATTATTGCTGTTTGTTTCGTTCTTCTTACTCCTAGTTTGTCCCATTTAAGTGTTTCGAGAAGGAAGCTTAAGCTAGTTTCATAATTGGCCTTTAAAATTACTCTGGCTGCATGGTCAACACGTGAAAGCGTCTTGGGAAATTAAAACATACGATGGAGAAAGGGAAGTCCTTCAACAAAACGACGTGAAAAATCACTTCAGTGTACGTTACGATGTGGCTGATATAACTGTTGGTTTGTTCGTGACCAAGTACTTACTTTCTCTTGCTTTGGAAGGCTGAGCGTCAGCATAACTTGAAGAAGCCGTGATTTGATAATCCTTGATCTTTCCACTTTTCATTCCCAAAGGCTCTGAACAACCTGACATTTAAAAGTAAAGTGAACAGAGAAGGCAGTAACAAGTTCAATGAGAAAATTGAATTGAATTCAAACTGAGCTAGCCTTTAAATTGAAACTTTGAATTACTTTTTTTTTTTCACTCGTCGTAAAACTCATTAGATTTTCATTACAGTGTTTAGTGATGTTTCATGTGACATGTGAACTTTAGAAAATCTCGCCAAATCTTCCAACGTCTGTGATTCCGAGTTCAATAGTCCATATTCGTTTTCTCGGTATTGGACTGGAACTAGCTTGCAACTGAGGCTCATGCGGGGGAATATCATTAAAAAGAGATGAATGTCATTTGCATTTGAAAAGACTCCCCGCATTAGCCTCAGTTGCAAGCTAGTTCCAGTCCAATACCGGGAATACGAATGTGGTCTATTCAAAGTCTATTTTTTGTTTTATTTTTAATAGTGCATTGACTGGGATAAGCTAACAAGCTCCCAGTTCAAATTATTGCTTTTTTATCATTAAGAAGAATAATAATCTGGCTGGCAACAGTTTCCAGCACTTTTCCCACAGCTATTCTTTGACGGATCAATACTACCACTGCTTATCAACCGATGCTACGATATTGGTACCACACAAACGCCCGGCCAAAATTCAGCTCGGTGACCCTTTCAGCTTGGCAGCGAGGCCTGGAGGACACAAACAAAGGAAATTGAATCCCCATGTTTATTCATTTCTTTTGTTTGTGTCCTCTAGGCCTCGCTATCGAGCTGAATTTTAATATATCGAAAGTGGCTTGTTGTGACAACTTTTTGCAAAGTTCTTTAAAAAATATGTGTGAGGGGTTCAGAGCCACCATAAATTTTCGATCATTCAAGGTGGCTCTGAACGGCCCGCTCATATTTTTGTAAAAACTCTGGAAAAAGGTGCTATTGCCCACGCATAACAGTATCCTACCTGGTAGTTCGACGTCAAAGGAAACTTTACCCAGTGGGTGAGAGTATGCCGTTCCGTTGCTGACTACCACCCCGTCAGAGTTCTCGATGTACTCGTCGTAGTAGAGAAGATGGACAGGAGTGACAATGTCGTAATGCTTAGGCTTTAAACTCTTCTCTGGATCAAACAAAACCTTGAAAGAGATTGTACTCACAAGTCCCCAGACTATCTCGTCAATCTAATCACATGAAAAATAATTAGCAGGTATGAGGGATTCCATTTAAACGTGAAAGGAGTAAGCGTCAGAAATTTTTTTAAGAACCCATTAAAGGAGCTACAGTCCCGCTTTGCGGCTGCTGCTTGAGAAAAAGTACCAAATATAAAACGACAATTAGTCCCTGTAATTTTTTTCAAAGGAATTACAATAACCCTGACAATGTTAACTTTTGACGTCTAATAAGTAGTATCAAGCGACGAGTTTTACATTTTTGAAAACAACTCTGCCTGCATGTTTATATGGAAGTCGTCCCCGAGAGTTCAGAAAGGGTAAACTGACCAAGGGCGTAGCCAGGATTTTTCAAAGCGGGTGTCACACTGTGTCAAAGTGAGGGTACTCACCAGATCGTCATGCCGTTTTCTCCACCTGATGTAGGTTGTTTGCTTAAAAACGGCTTAGAAAAGGGGGCCCTCCTAGCCACGCCCCTGCTGACGCAATTCAAATTAAAGTGGAAACAGATTGAACAGAATTTGTCAGCGGTGCTATCAAACCTTTAGAAATACAGATTGAACTTTTTCTTATAATTAACAATTAGATTATTCGCTCTTGACTGATTTCTATCGGTGCCGGATAGTTGACGAGGGCTGCGCAATAGTACGTATAAATCTTTAGTATAAATCTTAAGTATAGATCTTTAATATAAATCTACTAGTCGTTCAAAGCTTTATCTAAATCCTCTTCACAGATCCCTCGAAAACGCAAATCATTTTGTTAACAAGCGCACACTGCCACACTCCTCACTATCTACAACAGAATAGATAGTGAGTAGCGTAGCCAATCAGAGAACGGCATTCGTGATAAAACGCTAGTAGATTTATACTCATTGCATTAGGGAAAGTTAAGTATGCATACGAACCAAGTGGCCCATCAGACCGGAGCTTATCCCGGTTTCTGTGACATGAAGCGACTAGGAGTATTTCTTCTTCCCCCTGGATGGGATGCTAGTCCATCGCAGGGTTA
>Ga0126338_10000834_pt1 | contig 18224 bp, 6 predicted proteins | sample OrbCmetagenome_2_FD_92529 | JGI IMG/M metagenome (GOLD analysis project Ga0126338, IMG submission 92529) | Coral microbial communities from Petempiche,Puerto Morelos, Mexico - Orbicella C C metagenome | ecosystem: Host-associated > Invertebrates > Cnidaria > Coral | place: Petempiche,Puerto... | reverse complement strand
GTCTACGCTGTCATTAATTTCATTTGATCCAGTGTGATCAACAGGAGATGAAATGAATAAGAGACGGCAACATCACTGATCATGGTTTGCGTTCTCCGCCACATGCGAGAGACCAAAGCTACAGGAGTAGCAAACGCTATTGAGCTTTTCTGGGGGTAGGCAAATGCCCGGTCCCCGGCAATAATAGAATTTCAAATGCTCTACCCTCGGGATTTAGACGTGAGTAAATGCTCGGTTATGCCCGACCTATAACAGATACGGAATGGGGTTATTACCTTCCTGGGCAATTCGTCCATCAAAGTCAAGGGAACGTCTTTCTGCGTTGATATGCGAGCGTTCCCCGCACAATTGCGGCTTCGGCTGATATCACTTATCTCGACCTTGATTATTCCGGATATCACAAAAACCTCATCCAATAATTGTTTATTAGTTGTCGTCGTCAGTGTATTGTGTTGTCGTGTTTTGTTTCAGCGAATGCCTAGTTAAAGTGCGCATTTACTCTGAAGTATGAAATTCGACTACAGAATGAATTAATAAGGCATATAGCAAAACTTTTCTACATTTCTTTTCGCTTATTGTCGCCATTGCAATTATTGTGATGCTTTATTTTGAGAAACCAGTAATTTTGCACACCGACCAAAAGTGACAGATATTACAGCGCTTAAACTGCCTATACATGGAGGTCTTGATGTGCTAATAAGAAGTTCTGACAAACAAAATTGCTTAAGGCGACTTTTTTTTTTCATCCGTCCACTGATTTGCAAATGCTCACATGTACAAAACAAGATAAAATGCAAATCACTCAGATCTTACCTTGTCAGTCAATCAGGTTTACTCGCCTATGGATTAATCGTGAATGACACCACTGTCAGAAGTCACAGTTTCAATTACACATCATTAGTAAAAGCCCTGGAGCTATAAGTCTGGCGTCTGAGAAGGCTTGTCAGTGTAAGTAGCGTCTTTTGTTCGTGATGAGGAAAAAAAATATTGTTTTTAAAGAAAAAGAAAAAAAACCTTCCTACGGTGAAATGAACTCACGCAAGCCATATCCCAGTAATGATTTAAGCCGTCCAGTTTATTTTTTTTTTCTGCCACCAAGCTTCATGCACAAATCACACAAAGCATTTTATTGCCGAATGATTTCCCCCTCCCTGCGGATTCAATGTTGACTCTCATAATTTTCTAAATCTTGAGCAAGCCTTTTTAAGGAGTCAATAGCCATGACGACTCAAATGAAAGAAGATAACTTGGACTGAAGATCATGAATTAAACCAGAAACCCTATCGACATGGAGTACATTTGCGTATTTAACTATGAACCACCAGATCTTAATGCATGAGCTATTCGGGAGTTCTGAACTCTTTACAACTCCAGTAAAGTCATCAATAAATTTACCACAGCAGAGCCAAATTTGTAATAGGCTAGACAGATCGGCAACAAGCTTTCATATACTTAGACTTGTTGAAATATTTATTAGAATGAGTTGTATGAGATTTGCATACAGCAGACAACATTTAGGCCTAAATAGCGCTCGAGACAGCTTGAATATCATTCAGGTTAGCCTAAATATCGCTCAAGTTAAGCGTTTTAACAGCTTTCACTAATGTAATGGAAATGGGAATATGATGTTAGTTTAAAATGTCTGCAGCCTGTGGTCTGTAGTGTGCAGTCCTGCAAATGTCGAATACGGATTAAAATATAACTAAATGAATTTGTCAATTAAAAGTTTTACTATAAAGAACATGATGTTGCCCTCTATTCACTCAAAAGAGGCGCAGTTACCTCATATATTTGTGCGCCTGAATACGGATCTAGCTGTCCCGGTTCGATCCCTGGCTGGGGACATTGTGTTGTGTTCTTAGGCAAGATACTTAACTCTCAATTGTGCCTTTCAAATGCGTACCGGTGAATTTAGTGCTAGGGTAACCCTGAGAGGTACTAGCATCTCATTCAGGCTATAGTATAAATACTTCTAATCACTTCATGATACAAAACCCGGAGATAAGTGCCGGCCTGATGGGCAACTTGGCTCACATGCAGACTTAAAATCGACTGCAGAAGTTTTAGATCTTTGATCTAACCCTCAGTTCCATGCTAAAATTCATGCTAACAGTGTTCAATGCGCTTAGCAACACCAAGCTACTTCTCAGGCATGCCACTTAAACTAAAACTGAACAAACATGTTAACACTGAAAGCACCAATCAAACATCAACTATCATCGAAATAATTAGAATATAAAATTATAGCATGGAACATTCTCGGCTCCTTACTAGTGACCATTAGATTGGACTAGGAACACGAGATTGAGTACGAGCACAATTTTCAAATTTCAAACCAGTGACGTTTCCACAGCCCTCACTGTTCATGCTGGTGTTAGGTAGAAAGGTACATTGTAGCTCATGGGATGAGATGGGTGCTTGATCATGTGGAGTGTGAAAACTAGAATTGAAACGTCGTTCTCGTACTCGATTTCGTACTCGAACTCCAATCTAAAGTCCGTTACTGATTCAATGGTATGCAGCCCCACGGATTCTTGCAAATGTGGCACTTCACTTCAAAAAATTCCAACTCCGCAAGTAAGCACTTGGAAAATAAAGGAAAATGTCGTAAAGAAGTTCGTAATTGATTGAAATAAAATATTTCAAGCGTATAATTCATATTGTCTCTTCAAAAACAAGGAGACAGCACGTAACAACGAGGCTGCTGAAACAATGATCTTCAGTCACAAAAAATGAACAGTCACAAGATGTTGAAAAATGCAAAGGTGGTGCCGAAGACAATGATTGATTTACGAATGATGAAAGTCAAAAGTACGATAAAAAATGAGCTCGCAAATAGTCTTGGGAATGCTTGCGAATGCTTGCGAAAGAGCAGTGCTCAATTTCCTGTGGATTCGTGTTAAGATCCACTCACACATGGACAGTTTGTGAAAGGCCCGTATGATAGAGGTTGCAAGCTCAAATAAATACATCAAGTCATAAGTAGGCGATAAACATTTGAACAACCACAGCATGTATGGTAGAAAACCCCTCCTACTACAACAATACTGAGCGTACTGAATGATTTGCTCTTACCGTGTTACTGTTAGAGTCTGTAGGAGCCCACATGATACTGGCATGCCGAAAGTGAGATCCTTCCACTGGCGGTAACCATTGGAGAATCAGAATAGTAAGAAGATAAGCTGATATCCTGCAGTCCATCCTTTCATCGGAGTGCAATTGTTCTGGAGGGTTCCAAGAATGTGTTGCGATATGTCGCGTTTCGACGATTTTGTGATTGGCAGCGTGCCTTAGTTGGTAGTCAAAAGAAAGTAATTTCATCAGTCGTTGCTTCGCACTGATAGCATTTGTCTTCACCGACCCACGAAACATGGTGTCACAATTGATATTGACAGCGGATCCTTCAATAGCGTCGGGCACAGTTTCTATAAAAATTTACATCACCAGAGACCCCCACAGGACTCAGACAAGAATTATAGTCCGGTAGAAGGTTTTTCTATGAGGGCGTTGTCTTCTAAACCAGAAAATCACACAAAAAAGGAAAGATTGGTGGTCGAGATCTAGGTTTTTGATTAACTTAAACATTGCTAGAAAGCAAACACTGCTGCCGTGGGTAATGTAAAACCGATTCAAGAAGTTCAGAAAAGAGCCTAAAAATTCGACGAGGATCTTACAAAGCCGCAATGACAGTCTAACCGATCCCAAAACCTTCAGGAACTGGAAGTCAAAACTTTTTGCGCAGTAACTGCGTCTAGGCGATCAGAATACTTAACAGAGAAACGCATTACGAAGGAACTTATCTGCTGTTTATCAAGGTCTTGAAGAGAAGACTTGTTGCCAGAAATATCCAAAGTTGACAACCCGAAGCATCCACTCAAACGAATGCGGTCGATAGACCATGCAAGAGGACATAATTTTCAAACTAAGGATCCCTGAGACAATTACAAGTGCACGGCAGAATAAGTGTACTATGCAATGTAATAGAACCATATATCCGACCACAGAAACAAATCTGTGACTGTGGTAAGATCGTAACTGCAAATATTTCATTGATATATTTGCCGCGTGGACAGCAATAATTATCAAGGCAATATTTTCCTGTGGATGACATTTCCTTGTTTTATTGACAGCGTGACAATAAATACCGCGACAGGTAAAAGTTTACACCACAAAGAAAAAGTTCATTTGTGAAAATGTACTGTAAGCGCTAGCAGTTATCTTTGCAACGGGGCGCTCAATGCAAAGAAAAAAAAACACTCTTTTGTCGGTCTCTTTTATTAAGGTGGCAGTGGATGCGATTGGATATTATGTCTCTAAGCTTCTTGTACTTACTTTTATGAGCAAAACCGCACTTTAAATGTCACCGCACGGTTTTAAGCTTCTTTAGTCTTCTAGTTGTAATCAGTTTCGCACATAATTTTTTCGGTTACGAAACGTTTCATACTTTCGTGTTTTTTTTTTACCTGTTTCAATTGTTCTGTATAGCGTTCCCTGCAGTTAATTTGTTTTAGTTGTCGTCGTCAGCGTACTGTGTTGTCCCACTTTGTTTCAGCGAATGCCCAGTAAAAGTGCTCATTTACTTTGAAGTATGAAATTCGACTACAGGATGAATTTATAAGGCATGTAGCAAAACCTTTTTACATATTTCTTCTCGCTTATTGTCGTCCTTGCAATTATTGTGATGCCTTATTTTGTGAACCAGTAATTTTGCACACCGGCCAAAAGTGGCAGATAATACAGCGCTTAAACTACCTATACATGGAGGTCTTGATGTCCTAAGAGAAGTTATGACAAGCAAAATTGTTGCAGCCGACTTTTGTTTTTTATTTTTTTATTTTTTTATTTTTTTCATCAGTCAATTGATTTGCAAATGTTCACATGAACAACATAAGGTAAAATGCACATCACTCAGATCTTATCTTGCCAGTCAATCTGGTTTACTCACCTATGGATTTATCCTGAATGACACCATTGTTAGAAGAATGGAAGACACAGCTCTCAATTACATATTATTAGTAAACTCCCGGTAACGAGCAGTGCAAGCCCTGGAGCTATAAGTCTAGCGTCTGGGAAGGTTTGTCAGTGTAAGTGGCGTCTTTTGTTTATAAAGAGGGAAAAAAACAATTATTGTTATTAAAAAGAAAAAAGAAAAAGAAAACAAAAAAGAAAAAAAAAACCTTTTTAAGGTAAAATGAACTCACGCAAGCCACATCCCGATAATGATTCAAGCCGTCCAGTTTATTTTGTTTTTCTGCCACCAAGCTTCATGCGCAAATCACACAAAGCATTTTATTGCCTAATGAGTTCCCCCTCCCTGCGGATTCAATGTTGACTCTCATAATTTTCTAAATCCTGAGCAAGCCTTTTTAAAGAGGCAATAACCATGACGACTCAAATGAAAGAAGATAATTAACTTGGACTGAAGTCATGAATTAAACGACAAATCCCATCGCGACACGGAGTGCATTTGCGTATATAACTATGAACCACCAGATCCTAATGCATGAGCCATTCGGGATTTCTGAACTCTTTACAACTTTAGTAAAGTCATCAATAAATTTACCACAGCAGAGCCAAATTTGTAAAGGGCTAGACTGATCGGCAACAAGCTTTCATAAACTTTGACTTGTTGAAATATTTATTAGGATACGTTGTACGACATTTGCATACTCCAAACAACATTTAGGCCTAAAAAGCGCTTTTGATCGCTTGAATATCATTCAGGTTAGCCTAAATATCGCTCGCGTTAGGCTTTTTATTAGCTTTCGGTAATATAATCGAAATGGGGATATGATAGTAGTCAAAAATGTCTGCAGTCTGCGGTCTGTAGTGTGCAGTCCTGCAAATGTCAAATACGGATTAAAATATAACTAAATGAATTTGTCAATTAAAGTTTTACTATAACGAACATGATGTTGCCCTTTATTCACTCAAAAGAGGCGCGGTTGCCTCATATATTTGTGCGCTCGAATACGGATCTAGCTGTCCCGGTTCGATCCCTCGCCGGGGACATTGTGTTGTGTTCTTAGGCAAGATACTTAACTCTCAATGTGCCTTTCAAATGCGTACCGGTGAATTTAGTGCTAGGGTAACCCTGCAAGGTACTAGCATCTCATCCAGGCTATAGTATAAATACTTCTAATCACCTCATGATACAAAACCCGGAGATAAGTGCCGGCCTGATGGGCAACTTGGCTCACATGCAGACTTAAAATCGACTGAAGAAGTCTTAGATCTTTGATCTAAACTTCAGTTCCATGTTAAAATTCATGTTAACAGTGTTCAATGCGCTTAGCAACACCAAGCTACTTCTCAGGCATGCCACTTAAACTAAAACTGAACAAACATGTTAACACTGAAAGCATCAATCAAACATCAACTATCATCGAAATAATTAGAATATAAAATTATAGCATGGCACATTCTTGGCTCCTTACTAGTGACCATTAGATTGGACGACGAGCACGAGATTGAGTACGAGCACGATTTTCAAATTTCAAACCAGTGACGTTTCCTAAGCCCTTGCTGTTCATGCTGGTTTTAGGTAGAGAGGTATATTGTAGCTCATGGGTTGAGATGGGTGCTTGATCATGTGGAGTGTGAAAACTAGAATTGAAACGTCGTTCTCGTACTCGATTTCGTACTCGAACTCAAATCTAAAGTCCCTTACTGATCCAATGGTATGCAGCCCCGCAGATTCTTGCAAATGTGGCACTTTAAAAAAAAAATTCACTTCAAAAAATTCTAACTCCGCGAGTAAGCACTTGGGAAATAAGGGAAAATGTCGTAAAGGATTTCGCAATTGATTGAAATAAAATATTTCAAGCGTATAATTCATATTGTCTCTTCAAAAACAAGGAGGCAGCACGTAACAACGAGGCTGCTTGAACAATGATCTTCAGTCACAAAAAGTGAACAGTCACAAGATGTTGAAAAATGCAAAGGTGGTGCCGAAGACAATGATTGATTTACGAATGATGAAAGTCAAAAGTACGATAAAAAGGAAATGAGCTCGCAAATGGTCTTGGGAATGCTCACAAAAGAGCAGCGCTCAATTTCCTGTGGATTCGTGTTAAGATGCATTCATACATGGACAGTTTGTGAAAGGCCCGTATGATAGCAGTTGAAAACTCAAATAAATACATCAAGTCATAAGTAGGCGATAAACATTTGAACAACCACAACATGTATGGTAGAAAACCCCTCCTACTACAACAATACTGAGCGTGCTGAATGATTTGCTCTTACCGTGTTACTGCTAGAGTCTGTAGGAGCCCACATGATACTGGCATGCCGAAAGTGAGATCCTTCCACTGGCGGTAACCATTGGAGAATCAGAAGAGTAAGAAGAAAAACCGACATCCTGCAATCCATCCTTTCGATCGATCGAAGTGCTCTTGTTCTGGAGGGACCAAGGAAAGTATTACGATGTGTCGAGCTTCGACGATTTTGTGATTGGCAGCGTACCTTAGTTGGTAGTCAAAAGAAAGCAATTTCATCAGTGGTTACTTCACACTGATAGCATTTGTCTTCACCGACCCACGAAACATGGTGTCACAATTGGTATTGAGAGCAGATCCTTCAATAGCGTCAGGCACAGTTTCTAAAAACAGATTACATCACCAGAGACTCCTACATGACTCAGACAAGAATTATAGTCCGGTAGAAGGTTTTGTATGAGCGCGTTGTCTCTTAACCAGAAATCAGGCAAAAATGGAAAGATTGGTGGTCGAGATCTAGGTTTTTGATTAACTTAAACAATGCTAGAAAGCAAACACTGCTGCCGTAGGTAATGCAATACGGTTTCAAGGAGTCCAGAAAAGAGCCTAAATATCATAAATTGCACAAGGATCTTACAAAGACAGTTTGACAGATTCTAAAACCCTCAGGAATTGAAAGTCAAAAACTTTTAACGACGTGGTTGCGTCTAGCCGATCAGAATACTGGACACAGAAACGCATTACGAAGGAACTTATCTGCTGTTTATTAAGGTCTTAAAGAAATGACTTGAAGCCAGAAATATTCAAAGTTGACAACCCGAGCCGTCCACTCAAACGAATGCGATAGACCGTGCAAGAGGACATAATTTTCATAATAAGGATCCCTGAGACAATTCCCAGTGTATGGCAGAATAAGTGCACTATGCAATTTAATAGAGCCATATATCCGACCACATAAACAAATCTGTGACTGTGATAAGATCGCAACTGCATATATTTCATAGATATATCTGCCTCGATACGTATAATATGTGTAATACAAATAGCGGGGGCTAAATTGTTTCAGTATATATGCATAGACAGAGCGGACCAGTTTCATTACGACAAGGCTACGAATCGGATCAGATTTACGGTATTTCTTTCATTTCTTTTCTGGCTTACTGGCTTTCTCGTAAGTAATTCACCAGAATGTCGGGCACAATGACTATGCCATGGACTTAAGGATAGTATTCAAAGGCAGCCTTCAGGACTAAGTGAGAAGGGCATTATATTTTTCCGCCCTCATTCAAACTCTGGATTATTATTATTCCAAGGTGCACGTAGTGGTTTTTCTCTAACATTTTGAGCTAGAGAGACTCGAATTTCGAAATTAATGGCCCAGTATGGCACTGAAGCGCTCACGGGAGCCGTTGCTTCATACATCGCTTTCAAAGAAGTAACCCATGGAATATTTTTTTGTTTTTGTATGAGACACACCGAGGGTTCAATTTTCGTGACGTCATTAGTGCGCGACGCTATGTTAATAGCGTTTCTTAAAAGAAACTTTCGTAGAAGGCGAGCGAAATCTACAGAAATTTGAACTTGTCGCCCGAGCGGCAAGAAAATTTGGTGATCGGTGTTAAAGACAAGGATTTTTTACTTAGGCAGAGGGATTATCATTTCAGAAAGCGATGGAGTCGAAACCACACTGAGTCAGCAGCAAAAATCCTTGGAAAACGAATAAAACAAATGCACTGTAGAAAAGGTGCACAAGTTCACACGAGTTCAAACCAGAGGGCAAGAAGCCAAATTCTTCCTTTAACCAGAAGAGAAAACCAGAGATTTTTAAGATAAACCAGGGAAAGGAAAAAGGAGGGAAGGTGCAAGATGATTGTGGCAATCAGATGCACTGCAAAACACGAGGCTTTCCTGCTTATGGTCAGGGGTGCCTCAAACGTAATAAAAGTAATCAGTTCGCGTCATATTGCAACGCAAAACGGTCGTCTCCAATCAATGTTGTCTCAGACGAAGATGATCAACTCTGGCTATCTTTCAGTGCTTCAAGTGGAAAACGTGTTGACCCTAGCTGGTAAAGGAAGGCAAGTTCTTACCGAGTCAACTTTCCCTATAGTGGACGCCGACCACGTTAACTGGTACAAGAAATCCATGGCTTTCCAGCTGGACACTTGAGCCTCGCACGTGATCAATTAACTAGACCTCTCAATTCATTTACAGAACGGAATGCCTAAATTAGGACAGAGCTCAGAGTTCAGTCAAGCTCAAAATGCACGATGGCACAATCAAGAGACCCACAGGACAGAAGAGGCGTGTCTAATAGCGATACACAATGGTAGTTTTAATTAGTAGATCGCATTAACAAGCCCCTCTTGTCAGCTCATCAGAGACTTAAACAAAGCCTTAAAGCGACAAATGTACCAAATGCCCAGATTGGAAGACAAGCTTCCCTGACTAGCAAAGGCAGAGGTATTTTCCACGCTGGATTCAAAAGGCGTTAATCAGATCGGTCTTAACGAGGAAAGTAGCATGGAAACCATCTTCTGGACCCCTCGTACTTGAGAATGTCATTTGGAGCAGGCCTGGCGCCAGACGAATTGAATGCAAGCTCCATGAGACGTTAGATGAACCTCCAGGAGAAGTCGTTTTGCGAGATGATGTATTAGTCGTGTGACAAGGAGAGATGATAAGACCATGACAGCGGCCTGACCAGGCTTCCCAAAGAGCAACAGAAACAAACCTGAAGCTGAACAAGTTCAAACTTAAGCTCAGACAGCCAGAAGTAAAATTCGTGGGGCGTGCCATTCACTAACCAAGGTTTAAAACCGAATCCAGAAAACGTGAAAGCTGTGGAGGAAATGTCTGGTCGTGCCTGAAAGGAAGAACTGGTGACCCCTCTGGGCTTCCTTTAAATGTCTGCTGAAATTTCTGCCTCGGCTTACAGAGGTAACTCAACCATTACCTGAACTCTCAGCCAAAGAAGCACAACTCCTCTAGCTGGTCACGTCCCCCAACGCGAGTCCGCATTCGCCGACATCACACACGAAGTGATCATATCAGTTAAGAGTGCTGTCATTTTAAGGTGTCTCAAAACAGTTTCCAGCACTTAGATTTTTATGGGTCATTGTAACCACTCTTTATCAGTTGATGCTACAATCATGGTATCAAAAAACTGCCCAATCATAGGTGAACACGTTGTTATCATTTTCGCGATGCAATAGGTTACCATAGCAACAGTATGACCTCCTAAAAACACCCTTAATTACAGCTTTAGGGGCTTATAATTCAACAACGGCACCGTGGAATTTTTTTAAATCATCAACTTTTGATAAGCATGATAAGACGCCTCTAGGGTGTAGAGATCCCTTGTTAGCTCTGCTCGATTATCAAAACACCTCCACGGAAGGTATGAAAGCCAGTCCTGCTGCCGTAGAACACGAACATTGTTTCCAGCCGCGACCAGCCTTCTCCATCCGAAGGTTGTAAATGGAGTTGATGAGCAAATCAAACAGAAGTGCGATCGTGATCGCACACTTAAAATACTGCCAGAAATAGAAGTTGTACAGGAAGTAAGGACTGCCCCTGTGGAGCAGAGCAAGCCACGGAAGAGCACAAAGTGCGTGCCTAAGCCCTCTAACCGTTCTTACCCGGGAAAGACGTCGAAAGAAACGGTACGTAGGAACCGACAAAGTTTTACACCGCCTAGCTGTCTGCGATGTTTGCACCCAATATCACTCTCGGATTCTCTTGAAGAACTTACGCAAGCCTCATTTGGAGCTGCAAATGCTACATCACCTGCCGTACAACAATCCGCTATCAAGCCTCAGAGTGTCACCTGTTCATAAGAGAAGACACCTGCTGCAGACCTCCCTCGCTATACCAGGACTTAATCAAGACCTAACACCGACTCTTAAGTGTTGATCGCTTTTATCCAGATGCTTGCATTTTTTTTTTTTTCTTTTTTTTTTTTTCATTTAGAGAGACTTTTGAACATTTTGAGACTGGTTCATATGATCAACACTAAGCTGTTTGTTGTTGTAATTTGTTGTTGTTGTTGAATATTAACCGTGCTAATTTTGTTACAGGCATCGTTACGTTTTGTTTATTTAATTGAATTTTGTAGGAGAAGGGTAATGGTTCATTATGTCCAGTCAAGGTTCGACGATTTGTGATATAGCGATTGGCACCGTGCTTTCTCTGGTAATTAAAAGGAAAGCAATTTCATCCTGCGTCCCGTTTTGACACTTTATTTGATATCAACATCGGAAATGTTGGGTTATTTTTCATGCAAATTTTCATGTCTACTGGAGATGGCAGGTTCTCTGCAGAGAATGTTCTTCCAAATGATGCAAAACACAATATGTTATTACACTTCTATACAGAGCAAGCCTCTCTTAAAGAGCTTTCAACGGAGAGTTTATTTTGGCTGCCATGTTGGGGTGCAAAAAGTACTCAGCAAAACCAGGGAGGTGTCATGTGAAAATTATGGCCAATCCCACTTGTTTGACTTGCCCCCCCCCTCCCCCCCCAACCAAAAACCATTACACCAGTACAAAACACCAATATAACTTTTATATATTTTATATTTATAAAAACTTACAACTATAAGTCACAAAACGTTCAGGCATTACCAGCGTTTTTCTCGTTACAGTTTGATTGCCTTACAACCTAGGATAAAAAGCTGAAAAATTCTAAAAATTAATTTTAAAGGGAAATTTTCCTTTCACCTTAAAATACTACATCCAACCTACATGCAAGTGGATCAAAAGTGAGACAAGGAAAAAGATGATGGCTTAAGTTTGATTTCTACAATGAAAATTCATCTGCCTTGAACATTGCATGATCTATTTCCGTCACTCAGAGATATTATATATTGCTATCATATAATTGCTTCAGTTCCCACACATGTAGCAACGCTTTTATCAGCAATACTCTTGATTGATGTACTCCACATTTAGACATTTTGTAGACCTAGAGGACAAATAAATATTACCATTTAATTAATTTGCTTTCAAATTCGAACTAATGAACTATACAGTACAAAATATTTCAGTTCCATTTCAATTCTTGTAATATTTCCCTCCCTCTTGAAGTAAAAGGGTTGACAGCATGGGTGGAAGGGCGAGTCTGGCGTCCCTTTATCTCACCCCTCACAGCGGCCATCTAATAAACCCCCTTCTAGCAGTGGACCAGTTCAGTTCAGTTTTATCATTGCACACTGTTTACAGAAAACAACTAAACATAAGATGGTTTACAATGACACAGAAAAAAAATACAAGTAGAAATTAACTAAAAGAAACAATATTTAGTTGTGTACAGTGACCAAAGTAGCCAATGAGCTTTCAAGTTGGTCACTGTCATGCAGATATAAGTTGTCGTTGGCCGCATGTTAAATATAATTTAAATTAATATTGGAGAGAAGGAAACGTTAATTAGAACAGCCCCCTCCCTCGATTTATTATTTGTAATTATTGGAAACCTTTATCTAACATTTAAACGATACTAAAATAAAATAAAATAAACGATAAATAAATAAACGATAAATAAACGATACTACAATATATACCGACTTCAAAACTAAAAAAATAAACTATTAGACCTCAATCCCTACAGCTGGAAAGCATGTTGTGTAAATAATAAATAAATAAATAATAAATATACCTAATTGGCCACTCCCCATTGGGGCTTTTCAGGCTAGCCAACCTTTATGCAACGTGTTTACTTCGGTAATACCAAAAATAAAATATTTGGCTTGTTTCCGAATATCGCAAATTACTTTTCTTGAGGTTATAAAAACCATCAATAAGATCAACTTAATCTCATTTGATTTATACTAACCATATTTCTTTCTGATTTCATCGCGCTTCTCTCGTCTCTCTGCCTCCCTGCGGAGAAAAAAGTGAGAAATAAACAAAAATCAATGATTAGAAAAGTGATTTAACTTAAACAGTAATTTTATCTTCTTTTTTTAAATACAGTTACAAGAATTGCTTGCCCCTGGATTAGTTTCCAGAACTAATCGAGACGGGGACAAGAGTGATCAGGGGCAAGAGTGAAATAATTAGGGGCTATATTATATCCAACCTTGGAAATGAGTTTTATATTTGACCAGATGTTTATTTTTACATACCTATCCTTGTGTTTGGCAGTTATTTCCTGTCGCTTTTTACGGTTCTTGGTCTCTTCCTTGTCGGGTCTGAAATAGCAGCAATGAATTGCAATGTTTCAAAAACAAATTTGTGTTCGCCGCTAAAGTAATTACGATTGTGACAGTTCACGCTAGTTAAGGTGGCGCTGTCCTGATATGTTACGCAGTCAGGGCCAGCTGTTTGAGAACTTGACAATCATATCTCCGGGTCGAGGTTGGCCCGCTAAACACCCTTCGATCGCAACAGTCAAATAACTAAATGAACATGCATACCAACTTAATAATATGAGTAGATATCCCAGTAAGAAGAGTTACATACCCCCTTTGTTTTCGTCTTCGACAACAGCAGCAGTAGATGCAACATGTTAGGCCTACAAGCACCACAAAACCGGTCACAGACAGGGCAATGATCAGGACTCTTCCGGAAACTGTAAATTAAATTACAGCATTTTATCTTAAAAGATAACTTACATGAACTCCACACGGAAATCCACCCCTTAGAAAACTCCCATTAAAAGTGCCAACAGTCTTGATTAGCTGTAAATAGTCAGAACTCAGCACTATCAGTAGTTCGTGATTTTGTTCTGAAAGGAGTGTTGCTGGTGGCTGACTCTGACGTTGTCTCTTGACGTTGTCGAAACGTCAGTCACTAACAAAGGTCGGCTTTCCAGAATAAATGTCGTCCAGACAATCACAGTATACCATGGGGGGAAGGGGTGGGGGGGGGGGGGAAGGAGTTGTTCTTTTTCACGGGCAAAGGATAACGAAACCACTGCTTAATCAACGTATATGTTTTATATTACATGACGACCAGAAACGCTGTGTCTTGCCCGAAAATCCAACTCGAACTTCCATGTCAGGACAAAATTTCCTGGTTTTCTGTGTGAAACGCTTTATCCGGCGTAACTAGCAGATTAAAGCTACAACCTTGCAAGACTACTTTTTAACATAACGCTATAGTAGTTACTGGACTGGACCAAAACATTCCGAGGAAGCCACTTAAAAGTTCAAATAAAAGGCTACGCTAACCATTCCGGCCACGCCAGATTTTCTTTGAACGACGTGTGAATCACTTACCCAGACACTGTCCAGTCATCCATTCCTGATCCTCGCATGATTTGTGAAGGGTTTTCTTTACCACGCTGCCTGACTCGCATACTTTTGTTGGCTCACAGTAAGAACACTAAAGAGGGTTAAGAAAAAAAATTCTACGATTCGTTTAACTTGTGTTGGTTTGCATTCATGTACACACATTGCAAATATTCCAAAGGATTGTTGTCATTTTGTCTTGAGAAATATGAGTCGATCCTAATATTTTTACTCTTTTCTCTCTATGCATGGAACGAATAGCGCGTTCCGGGCAGAGAGCTTATTCATAAAATGAAAGAGTATCATAAACCAACAACGACCACCGAGGGGGGAAGGGCAATAGTATATGGTATTCTTCACCCACCCTTCCTGTTGTACGAAGCCGAGGGTCTCAATTGTGGAATCCAAATCTGAAGCCTAAGAGTAAAACAGCGGAGGATAGAGGTAGGGGGTGGGAAGGTGGAGCAAGGTTTGGCAACCCATAACAAAGTTGCTGAAATGCGGTTAAAAGGAACAAACACCTAGAATTAGACAAAAACAATTATTCTTCCAGCTTCATTACCGTTTTCGGGAAACCTCGATGACAACAATACAATGTAATGCCTCCACGTCAAGCTATTGATCCAATCTAGCTATATTTCGTAGACCGTGGTGCTAACTTCGTAATAACGTGAACTTACCCCCGACACTTCGACGCAATCTTTACACGACTTGCCGCTGTGTATATTACAGTTAACATCTAGGGTAAACGAAAAGAGAAATAAGACCGGACTACTTTTGCACTAGAAGTTATATTTCTGGGTGTGTGGCCATTTCGGGATGTTTTGACATTTCGTCCTTAATAAGGTATCTGTATACCCCAAAATTGACCATTTTTTAAAAGTGTTTTTGGCTTTTTCTGAGATAGATGTTATTTCAGATAGATCTTATTTAGATCTTTCATGAAAAAAAAAGTTCTACGGCAAAAGCTTGATACCATGCAAAGTTACAAACGAAAAGCGCCTCTTTCCATTTATTATATCTTTTTGATAGCTGTCAACAGATGTCGCGAGAAGTAAATTTGCATTTATAACGCTGCCAAAATAAATAAACCCGGTCCTGTCTGGTTGCCTCCCTGGGTGTTTAGAATCTAAAATGTGAAACTGACTACTTCGAATTCGAATATCGTTACATCCGTGTAATTGTTATATCACTGTGGGGAATAAATTCTGGAAATGAAGCGGCACATTTTTCAGCCTGTTGCTTCGTTAAGATATTCTCCCATATATCTCCGGATTGTCACAGTGTGTTGATCGGTTTGCAATCGGAATACCGTAATTACGATTAATCGAAAGACATTTATGCATCCGGAACAATATCTTCTAATGTAAAGGTAGTCAAATTCAGTGCCTAGAAGTAGTCTTCATTTAAAAAGTTCCGTTTTCAGTAAGTCCCAAGCGGAAGCTTTTTAGTGGTCGACCGAGCGTGAATTCTTCAAACGACAAGGTTTTCCATCAATTCCTTTACCTTCGTCTGTTGTGTGCAAAAGTTCCGAATCTTAGAGTAACAAGACACCTAAAGGGGATTCTTTGGTTAGTAAGCGTAGCATTAGAATGAATTGTGAAGTTACAGTTAAGTGCGACGATTAGTTATTTAGATCAGCCATAGAAATCACTGTAGAAAGTGTTGCAGAAACCATCACTGTGTTTGTAGTGGAAAATAAGGTAGGCGGAAAATTACTGTGCGAGCACAATCTCCTTCCCCTGCTCCTTCCTCTTTCTGGGTGATCTACAAGATGGGACGAGAGTGTGCATGGTGTTTAGAAGTGGCATCAAAACTGGCTGAAGTAATATATTGCAGCGTGGAAAATGGGATTTGCTTTTTTCCTAATTCGGCCATATCACTTACGTTGAGTACTGCCAGAAAATTTGAGACATTAATGGTAACGCAAAGTTTTTTAAAACGTTGCGTTAATCCAATCACAATATTTTAGTCTTCAAATTTGAAGACTAAAATATTGTGAAGGGCTGTATTGCTGTCAATGAAAGTGACAAATCTACTAAAACATTAACAGGCTAAAGTAATGATTGTCTGTTCTATAATTAGACGCTCTTTTGTGTGAGAGAAGGACTGAAGTAGGGTATTTATGAAAACATTAACAAAAGTATTGATTGTCCTTAGAGGCTCACTTGAGTGAGAGAGATACGTAACGCAACGTAACGCAACGTAACGCAACTGGTATATTGCCATAATGTATGCTTGTTTATTCGAGATAACGAAAGGATTAAACCATGCATCTTAACAAATATTTCCCTTTGTATTTATAACTGTTAACAGTGGAACACTGAAAGTAAAATAAAATCGACTGGATTAAACCTTCTCGCAAACACTTTTTACATGTGTGTCTAGCTCTGGTAAATAGGTAGCTCAATGTCAGCAAGAATACACAAAACCTTAAACATACACGTAGCACGATTGTCGACTCATGGATTGAACTGTGAAAGTTTCGATAGAGTAAAACTCTCGAGGGTTAAATATCTTCCAGTGCAAACTAACAAATATTCGATTTCATGAATTTGAGCCAAGTTTTGAAATGGTTGGTCTCGATGTTTTCCGTGATGGACTCCTTGATTTTGGAATACACTGATTCAATGAATATCGTGTGTCAAAGTTGCTTCAAACGTCTTGTTTAGACTAAGCGCGCGTTAGGCACGTAGGCCCGATGAACAAGCAGGTTCGGTTGCTGAACTCGTTGGTTCATTTGGCAGGCCGAGTGAATAGTGAACGCGTTGGTTAGATGCGTAATACGGAACGGATGATCCGCGAACTCTATGCAATTTTCACAGTTCAATTCAATACACAAAGTCGAAACACCTTCTAAAATTAAATGTCTTACCTTCTGTCTATTTCCTGAACACGTACACGTTGCTACGAGCATTACATTGTCTACACAAGCTACTCCTTGCCAGAATCGCAGAATCTTTCGAAATTACAGTACTTTTACTCCTGTGAAAGTCATGTCATCTTGCATTTGCTTCCAAGTTTAACCTTCCAGCTGTGGCGTGCATTTCATTGTCAATCAAATTTGTCGATTTGCGTCGACGATGAAAAAGGAACCCCGGGCAAACCTTACCGTGGCCTGCCACAGGCATCCCACGGGAAAAAAAAAAAAACTAAGCTAACACTTGGGCATGGCCAGTTATAATTTTAAAACCGTCTAGCGCGATAAAGCAAAATTCAGACCACCAGACGAAAGCTCTGCTCCTTCAATTTGAATGGTCACACATTAAAGGTATCAGCCACAGAACGAAAGGAGTGATTGGAATCATTTCATACAACATAACAAAAACGTGACATACAAGCATTACAAAATACGTGGCTTTCATTAAACAATGATTGAAGGCATTAATCAGACACACAAGGTTTTCTCTAGTCTGCCTCCCTGCAGTGATTTTACCGTCACACAACGTTCCCTTAGAAGCGTTGTCTGGTCTTGTTTAACGCCGTCACAACAATTTGGTCTCTTCATTCTAAGCCGCAGAGCGGGCTTGACTCTGCTCCCAGTCTGTAGGGGAAGTATATCCTAATGCTCTGCGTTTTAACTACATATAAACACAGCTTTTTCGATTATACTATGGCGGTTTATCAATTCTTTCACATTCGGTCAAGTATTCAGTGCCGATGCCTGCCATTTGCTTGATATTTTTAAACTACAAACAAATTAAAATTTGTTTACTCAAATGCAATGACTCACCAGCTTTGGCCGCGTGAGACCACGACTGTATGTAAAAGAG
>Ga0126338_10000833_pt1 | contig 18228 bp, 9 predicted proteins | sample OrbCmetagenome_2_FD_92529 | JGI IMG/M metagenome (GOLD analysis project Ga0126338, IMG submission 92529) | Coral microbial communities from Petempiche,Puerto Morelos, Mexico - Orbicella C C metagenome | ecosystem: Host-associated > Invertebrates > Cnidaria > Coral | place: Petempiche,Puerto... | reverse complement strand
ATTTTTTTTTTTTTATTAATTTTTTTTTATTTTAATATATATTTTTTTTTTATTATTTTTTCTACTTTTTTTTTTTTTTTTTTTTTTTTTTTTTTTTTCATTCCAAGGAACAAACTGAAACTTTAAATAAACTAAAGTAATTCTGCACTTTCTTTCGAGGCAGTTTACCATGATTGCCAAAAAGTAAACATCTGCTCTAGAAGAGAATGTAAATTTCTTTCTCATTGTAATCACACACTCGGAGATATTTTTTAAAGCAAATAAAATGAAACTAGAGAATTTAGGGCCTTAAAAGTATTGCCTAACATTTTCAAGTTGTTGAAAAAAATGAAAAGATTTTCTGGACTTGTACTTTGCAAAGAAAATTTTTTAGCACTGAAAAAAAACTCAGAAGAAATCAGCTGTTGATGTGTTATTCTTTTTTTCACCCAGCTAATTGACCTTCTGTGAAATTGTTATGAAAATTTCCATCTAAAAATGTAATTGCTTGCAGAATAATAATGATGGCACCAAATGTGTGAAGCTTTTCATGTGTCTTTTGAATTTATCCATGGTATTAGTGCATTAGAAAGACCGGAGTAAATTAATCGTTAAGACATCTAAAATATATTCTGCTTTTGAGTGTTACATGTGACGATCCCTGCACTATGAATTTTGTATTTACCTGTGCTGAGCTTTTAAATTAAATATATTCATCAAGTGAAATTTCCCTTCCTTCAAAGCTTCAAATCACAAAAATAAAAAATTAAAGAAAGATTTGAAGATAGCTTTCAATAACTTTAATCTCCGAACCCCTTGGTTTTGTTGTGGCAAATATGTTTCTGTAATTTGCGAGATGTACGGAAATATCTTCACTTTGTGGTAACTTGTAAACATCATCTTTAGGGTTCTGAAAGGAAGTTTGATAATGTGAAACAAAAAATGATGATAGAACTAGATGCAGCTGAATAACTCAGCACATTATTACCAATTTCCTAAAGGAAAAATGCATGAAACATTAGAAATAAATGGAAATCTGCAGAGAAAGAAAACAAACTTAAAAACAATGCACATTAAAATAATTTTAAATGTTCCACTCTTTGATTTTTAGTTCTTATGTTGACTTCAAATGCTTTGCTTTGCTATGCTGTTTTATGTGAAAGATATTTTATAAGCCTCACAGGTTAAGATAAGGACACACTTGCATTGTAAGGTTATTGACATTTTCTTTGTGTGCCCTACGTAATATATACATTGATTTCCATTGTGGAAATATGCACTTTACCGAACTGATAGCCAAAGATTAGAACTGCCTCTAATGTTCTTTTGGTTTCTACACAATTTCCATGTTGATTCAGGCCATTTTTTTTCTAGCTGTCAAAGAAAGGCAGACAAGTATTGAAGCAGAATGGTGTTTTCCTGTGAATTGTCATTTTATTTGGATCAGTGTTGACATTAAAGGCAACAACAGCTGCAAATAAAGCTGTCAAATATTGAGTTAGATGTGAAAGGAACCTAGTACATTTTGTTGTGTTTAGAATGGTATCATCACTTTAGGGCAATCAAACTCTCCTGTTAAAAATTGCAAACCTTGAATGAAAAGAGGAAGGAAATAAGCTGGGGAAGCAAGATTTTATACAAATTTTATAAAAGGGTACATGGCAGATTAAGAGATTGCTTTTGAGGATAAAATTGGGTAATCTGAACAACGACAATATTACAAGCCTCTTGCAGTTAGCGAACAAGCATGTTTAAGATCACTGGTACCATCTTCTGGCATAATATCAAAAACCTGATAATGAAAGGTTTTTCAATCTAAGGATCATTCCATTTTGTCCTCAGAGGAAGTAGTTGTAAAAATAATACCTCTGGTGTACAATTTCCTCCCTGGGATATTTGTAAACAAAGAAAATTTTTCTAAGAGCCTTTACTAGAAATCCACTTAGCTTGTGTCAGAACGTAATTAAATAATTAACCACATCCATGGCTTTGGAAGTTTTAGCACTGCTTTTAGTCAATCACCTGGGGTTATATCTAAACTTGCTTGGGGTATCAATGCTCAATCCTTCAAGGGGGTATTTAACACCCCACAGCAAATACAGGAAAAGACTCACCTGCAGAAAACAGACCTGATTCCTTAGCCTTAACTCTGATGCTGCCAAGATGGCAACTGAAAATGTAAACACCATTTGGCTAAAAGCATGTAGGAGGGTGTTGTTTGCTCAGGAACTATTAACTCTTGACATAGAGAACACCAATAAATGCATTCTATATTTATATTTTATCCTTACAGCAAGTTAATGGTATTGTTTGATCATTCCTAGAGCCATGAAATTTCCCATCAATTGACTTGAAATCAAACTATCAATCAGTCTGTTGAGTGCATGTCCAGAAATATTCCTCTGTGTCATTAATTAGGATCTGACCTTCAGGTGTATTGTAATTAATGCAGGAAAAAAACCAAATGCCTTGAAGTTTTCAACTTTCTCATGCTGTTATATTAATCTTCCTTTTCCCATGTAAAATAGATTAAAGTAACTTAAAGGTTTGGTAGGAGTGGAGAAAACCTTCTGCTAAATGAACTGCTCAGACTGATGAAATTAATTCCAAGATGGATTAACATCAACATTCTCCTTGTTGCTTGTTGAACATGGCTTTTTATTTTTTCTTGAAGAATCAAGTTTTCTGGCCTTTATTTTCTAAGGTTATCAATACCGAAAATTTTAAATCAAATGCAAGCTTTTTCATGCATTATTCTCTTGCCAAGAGATTGTGATGACCAAGGAAACTGAATAGACCAATGTGACTGTTCATAACGCAAGGAAAATAAACATTCATTTGTCTCTCTAGTGATAAACAAAATTGTGAGTCTGCTTCTATAACCCTGGACGAAACAGTCTGTTGAGGGGGTTTCAGTAATGTTTCAATTGCACAGGATACAACAACTAAATCAAACCACATTTTAGTGCACCCCCTCCCCACCTTGACCCCATCGAAAGTTGTTTTTATCTGAAAACCAATGCAAACAATCTTGTCTTATCCAAAACAACATTGAGGTCAGGGTGATGTAGGTATTTTTCAGTTTCTCTAAACTAGGTCCGTCCAGGTTTGTAGTGACGAATGTAGGAGGCAGGAAAGACTGAAGTCCCAGTAGAATTAATGGCACAATTAAGAATTGCTGAGTTTAGGGAATGAAAAAACCAAGTTTGATACGGAATATAAATAAATATTATATTCTTTCACATTCTAAGTTGCCTAGTTCATATGCTTGAGACTAAATAGTACAAACGTTGTCATGGTTACCGTTTTTATCAAAAATTGATTCAAAAGGAATGGGACACTCCCAGAATATGAGAACTCAAGTTTGATTTAAGCTGTGCAAACCTTGAGTTGATCATGTTTCATATTTGAGTTTACATCAAACTAAGCCAACATGCACACATGTTGTTCACTTGATTTTATAAATGAATTAATTGCTCATTGATTGAGTAACATTGTAATTTCATTTTCTTTCATTTTCAGAGGTTAATGAAGAAAGGAGCAGAACAACAAACATCACCATGTGTAATTAAAAAATGTGATGACTTTACCATAAGCTAACCATAAAATACAACTCACAGATAGAGTACTTAGTAAAAAACCTGTAAACTTATAAAATTCAAAATCCAAAATTCCTCACCCTGACAACATCAAAATAATATATAAACCTAACAGCTTAACACATTTTGGAACTCAGTTATGGCCCCACAGTATTGTTTTGGATGCAACATTTCCATCTGAGTAAAAATGTCAATTTTCAAGGAAAAAATCCTTTGAAGAAAAACTAGAACCCAAGAAAGCTGAACAGTAGCTGCTTGAACAAATACTCTCAGACATGTACAGTATCAACACCCCTCATTTTACCCACAGTTAGTTAAATGATCAATATGTACAGACAATTTGACTCACTGGAAGTCACGACTTGTGAGACAATAACACAAGCCATCCTTGGAGAGCCCTCTGCTGACTCAGCCTTTTCTTAAGATTTTGAGAATTTGGTAGCACATCAAGGTAGTGCTGTTAAGTCTGCTTTGGTAATGATCTGATGTTTAATGAAGAGAAAATTTAAGGGTGATCTCTCTTTGGCAAGTTAATGTTTACAATAAAATACTCAGGAGATCAGGCTGATGAATGAGAAAAATAATTATTCCACACTGCACTTTGCTTTTAGAGTTATAAAGGTCCTCTTGATAACAGTACAACAGAGCTCCAAAGTCATGCAAAAGTTACTATAATCTCTGGAATTTGTTATGAGGAATTTTGTTGATACCTTGTACTTTCTTTGTCCATAAAAAATAATATATTGACTACTACTTTCCAAGTTATTTTAAACTTCACTTTTCAAGCTATGATAAAAACAACTCAACTGAAGATCTCTTTATACACTACACTACTGGTGTTACAAAAATAAACTAGCATTAACCAACTTTTAGCCAAGAATTTACCAACTTTCACTATTAAACATCATTGTGCATTGACAAACACACACCTGTAGGTGGAAACCTTCCTTTTTGTTCAAGTACACTACCAGGCGAGCAAATCCATGGGTCATTTGTAATATTTTGCCAAGCCCTTAGCTTGCCATGCAATTCATTAAACACATCCTTATAAGCAGGTTTACCAAACAGGTTTGTCAGCTCCTCGGGATCAGTCTTCAAGTCATAAAGTTCCCACTCAGCTCGATAATAATACTGATCCAGTGTGCGAAACCACCCGGTGGGTCTCCCTTCTTGGGTTCGGTTCAATAGGTCTTGATAGGTGGGTGATAAAAAGAAGTCTTGATCTATGGGGAATGGCATCTTGTAGTTGAGGTTGTATATCAGTTTGAAAGAGGTGTTTCGAATAACCCTCATTGGATAATACATTGTCACTTCATGTAAGTTGTGACTGGCAAAAGCAGTATCCCATCCTGACTGCGGTTCCTGATGTAACACTGATAATACAGACTTTCCCGTCAGTTGCACGTTGTTGGGTCCAAACAACTTGTAAGTGGGGTAATCAATTCCAAACCAATCCAACACAGTAGGCACTATATCCAATAGGCTCACCACAGCATCACTGAACTGACCCCAACGTTCACGGGCATAAGGGGATGACACAAGATAGGGTTCTGCCATACCAGGATCAAAGAGGTTTGTTCGACCCGTGGGGAAGGGGATACCATTATCAGAGCTATAGATAACCAAAGTGTTCTCCTCAAAACCTGCCTGGCGAAGCTCCTCCAAGATCAGCCCTATCCCTTGATCAAGGCGGCTGATTGTTGTGTACTGAGCAGCAATGTCCTGCCGTGCGACAGGAGTGTCCTGTACAAAGTATGGAACGATCACCTCATCAGGGGAGTAGTGTACAGGTTTCCAGTCAGGTATCAGGCCCATACCTGGGTCACCATTTCCAAATTTCTCACAAAAATTTCCTGTACAATTAAAAAACAAGAATAAAAAATTAGCATAATTTGTAAAATTAATTTAATGCAGAAAGCTAAATCACAAGATTATGTTTGTACATAATGTTCACACAAATGAATGTGAATTTCTTAATATACTTAGTATGTACTTAATAAGTTACCAACCAGATGAAGGTCAGCTTGTTTTTACTGTGAAGCCAATTACATATTATTGTAAGAATTTGTTTGAGAGTAAATTAGGCTGCTAATAACTTTTGGCTTACCATATTCAGGATGGGTGTGCCCACACCGATGAGGGTCATGGAAGCCAATGTACAAAAAGAAAGGTTGTGAGTCATCCTGTGATCCTTGAAAAAATTTGCGAGTCAATTCTTTCATGTGAGTTATGTTACGTCCCACTTGAAGAATGGAATGATGCTCTTCTGTGTAAGAAAATTCAAATGGATAAACCTGTAAAAAAGAACATAGCATGAAATTTACAGCAATTTAGAGAAAGAGGTTTTATAGAAATAGGATTATGTGGTCCTTAGGAGGAATAAGCAAGACAAGTATAACTGTTTGCACCTTGGCCAGAAGTATCTTCTTTCCAAATTTTTCTGATTTGCAAATTATTTGAATGTTATTTTTCAAACCAGGAATAAATTTAAACTAAATAAGGTGCCTAACATTCCAGCTCTCAACAATAGAAAAATAATGCATATTGCTAGTGTCTTTGAATAAGCGAGACTTTTTTGTAATTTAGAACAATCAAACCATCACCATCAGCTTTAAGTGATTACCTCACTTGAAAAATGACAAAGAAAGCTATCAAGATACACCACACGAAAGAGCATCAGAGTTTATAAGAACATGCAACTTAAGCAGTTATCAAGATTCCAAATTTCAAGGGGGCAGTTTTGCTAAATTTCCGGGGGGGGGGGTACTGCCATATATGGGCTATATAGGTATGTGCCGCCGTAAAGGGTATGGTTTTCAAGCAGTTTACTCTAGGATAGGGTATATAAATCAGGACCTTTGGGTCTAAAATAGGGTATCATTTTTGCACGAAACTGACCACTTGGTTGAAGATTTTATCTAAACTAAGGAAACCAGGAACTGCCACTCACAAATATAAAAAAATGAAATCGGCAAGTTTAAATTTTTGTAACTCAGCCTCAACATTGTCAATAGAAGACTATCATAAAACACTACTGGATATTATTAACTGTCAAAAATCGGGATTCAGATGGAAATTGGTGGTTTTAATACTGGTTACTCTAGTATAGGGTAGCAAAATTCAGCTGAACTAGCTCTAGTATAGGCTAAGGGTTCCAGGGTCCCAACAGCACATCCCCACTCAGAAATTCCTAAAGTACCCCCCCCCCCACCCCCCTGGGCTAAATTATACCAATCCTACATGTAGACCAGTTCGTTTGATAAATATTTACCATTTCAGGCCCAACATGTTTTTTTCCAATGATTCCAGTTCGCACATTTGACTTCTGTAAGAGCAAAGGTAGGCTTTTGACTGCATCAAATGAATTAAAGTGATGCACTGCCTGGTGAAGGCCATACATACCATTCTGATGCTGAGGAAGGCCTTACAAAAATAGAAAAATAAAAATACTTTGGTGCCAGAAGACTATGAAATAAACAGTCGACACATTAAACTTAATTTACACTTGTATATATAACATATAACATTGCAAGTGAATAATATATTAATTTTGTTCTGAAACTTGATTTCCTTGATATCTAGAAATGTACTAAACCAGTACAAACCACATGCCAGTTACAGAACTGGTGCAGCTATTGCGCTATGGGTATTCAGTGTTTTCAAATCAAATCAAATAAGGTTTTGATACAGCTATTATAGACTTGATTTTAGTTGCTTATTAGACAACACAGGCTCACTTTCCTCAAAAAGCATCTGGTAATCACATTAGAGGAAAGACTATGAAGGCTGTTTTTTATGGCCAATTTATTTATTCCGTCTGTGGTCTGAGAAAAATTACGAGGAGCCCAAACGTTCCTGACCACGAAATCCTGGGTGCCCAGCACTTAAGTTTATATGAAAAAAGAAAGTTTATCTGGTTGCCTAAAGGCAAAAGTTAGTTTTCTGTGGCACCCAGGTGCTTCTAGAGCACAGCACTGATAAATGTCAGGCAATTGGTTTCTCTACAACATTCAGTGTCCATACTGTTACTGCAATTCAACATCAGGGCTGTCATTAAGTTTTCATTCATCTGTAGCCTTGATCTTGACACCCGCAACAAACTTGTTACTTCGTAAGTGAATTGTATTAACTACAGGCAAGTTCACCCGTAGCATCAAGAGTCCATCAAGCATGCTTAGCTGTAACAGGTGCTACAGATTATGGCCCTTATTGACAGCCCTGAACACACTTCATTTATTTTTGCTTTTGTTCTGTCTGACAGTCTCAAAGATGAATTTAAAACACTCTTTAAAAATTTCCTAATCATGTTAGTGTTTTGTCTTTTAAAAATTATATAAAAATTATATGATTTAAGAAAATTACCTCTTTTAGGGGGAGGCTGAGTGCGGGTCAATTTATTGCTAATTTTTAATTTGCATTACGGTGCAAATTAATACCCGTGCATTTGTAATTTTCCCAGTCATACAATAAATGAGTAATAATGAAAGCAGAGTGTATTTGTGATGTTTGAAAATTTATTGTTTCACATTTGCACTCGCCTAAAGGCAAGTATAATTTTTAGAGTATTTTCAAATATCTTTCATAGAGTAAATCCTTAATTGAGCTTATTCAAAACATAAATTATTTTAATAAATTTTATTAATGTAATTAAATTTAACTAATTAATCATATTTAGACAAGAATAATTAAAATAAATTAAAGGTAATTATTTCTTAACATTGAATAGACAGGTTGAGACTCTTTGTATGAACTCAATAAAACAATCGATCTTTGATTATTATACATCACCGATATAAAACTGATTTAAACTTTTACCTGTCAATATGGCTGAGCGGCTTGGAGAACAACTACTGACTGAAGTGAAGGCGTTCCTAAAAATAACACTACGTTTAGCTAGGGCGTTTATGTTGGGAGTTTTGCAAACCATGTTGTTGTACACCTGTGTTTCAAAACCTGCATCGTCTCCAATAATGACCAAGACATTCTTTCTCTTATTTAAACTGGCTTTCGTAGAGATCCAACTCGTGAATATCGTGAAAATTACAACAAGTAACCAGAACTGCCGTGTTGCAGCCATCTTGATTGTTTTCTTTCTATAATAGATCCAGGCCCCTCAGCGCACCTCGTTTGGAACGCCTTGTAGTGTTCGTGGTTACGTGTACAGCAAGAACAAGTGATCAAAATAATGGCAAAGGTTAAGGTACAGTTATAAGAAGAAAGTTTTCTCTCGATTTGTTTGTTTTCTTAGATAACAACATTCGCCATTTTGGAAAAAAGATGGCACCGTGATCAATTCAAACTCTTACTCATGCATATAATTTTTAACAACTTGAGGGACTAACGATTAACCATGCATTGTACTTCCTTTCTTTACGAGCCTTTGTTTAGCTGTTGTACTTTGTTGGGTCTTTTGTATCGGTTCTTGTGTACCGGTACTGGTCAGTGTAAAACGCAGACTGTGGACTGCAGACTGCAGACTACAGACTGCGGACCGTACCGGGGATAAAAATATGCAGACTAAGGATAAAATGCAGACTGGAGTCCTGGGGTACTTATGCTGACAATAGACGTTTTAACTGAACCGTGATACTATTTCCATCATTGAGAACCAACCATAAACAGGGTCTTGAGTGATATTCAGGCTAAATGGAACACTTGGGCTAAGGAGGGAGCACTCTTGCTAATTAACTATAAATGTAGATGTAGATATAAGTGGACTGCAGACTTTCACTGTGATTAGCCTGAATAACTGGCCTACTTATGGTTAGCACTTGATAATGGAAACAACTGCACATGCAGATGGTTATCTGACATTTGATCAAACTAAGTCTTCTATCAAGCCATTCAAATGCCACCAAAGCAGACCAAACATGCAAAGTATGTGCGGTGAAGCCACTGCTCTAATCTTTGATTACTACTAGTAATATTAAATAATGTGAAAATCTAAAACGAAACCCACATTTACCTCAAGGGGGTTATTAGAAATTCTAAAGGATAGGGAGTCAGCTAAAATTTTTAAAGGAAAGTATGAGTCAAAACTTGGACTTTTCAAGTGGGATAGAGGGTTCAAACCAAACATCCCTCCATGGGAGAGGGTTCTGAAGGGGTAAAATGTGAATTGGAATTGGCCTGCCTCTGCCCTGGGAAAATGGGATTTAAGATGACTGGGACTGGGATTTGGTCAATGGGAATGGGAAAGAAATATCCAAAATGGGAATGGGATAAATATTTTCTAACCCTGACCAGTTGATATATCACTTATTTCCTGGGTCCCCGGGGTCAAGAAACGTCAGAGAATGTTTGTGCACTGTGTACCCCCCCCCCTGTTTTAGGACCCACATGTGTGAGGTATGGGTATTTTCTGGAACAGCATAATAGAAAATGAGAAGGTCATATTGACAATTTACTTTGATATTGGCTTGACAGATTGGAATTATTGGTGGAAGTGGAATGAATGATCCTGATATTTTCAAAGAAAGGAAAGAAAAACGTGTTTCAACACCCTATGGAGAGGTATTTTGTTTCAGCGATGACTCGTGTAAAACCTTTGGGTATCAATGTTTATCATTGTCATATAATTTTAAATCAGTACAATGCTTATTTAATTTAAATTATTAAAAGGAAAAGTTAGTGATAGTAAAGATCAGTTGCCTTGCACTCTGGCATGTGTCCTACTTATGGTTGACGTTAATAAGTTTTTATTTTAGCCATCAGATTCCTTGTTTCTTGGTAAAATAGCTGGAGTGGAATGTGTGTTGATGCCAAGGTAAGCAAATGTTGAGAAGTATGTATCGTTAAATTACTATTTGAGGATAACAGCTCATTTCATTTCTGTACAAATTTGCATTTAGTTAGTCAGAGCAAGTAGAAGTATTTTAGCTCTTCCCTTCAAGTGTGCCGTAGAGTTAACCCCTCCCCCCCCCCCTTTTCCCTCCTCCCATACCCAATATTTGATTTTCTGATACTCATTTGTACTCTTGGGTGGAGAGAAGCACTGCAAGAGTAGGAGTAAAGTCTCACCCCAAATCCACCTCCCCCCCTAAAAAAAGAAAAAAGCAAACAAACAACAACAACACAACACAATGGCCCTGTAGGTTATGTACAAAAATTTTCTGTGAGTAAAAAATCATGTGCATAGTCCAGTTTATTTAAGACTCATAGATGTTATTGTGTTTTAGATCTTCTGATAATTTAATGGTCTCGGAGTTGGTTATGGCTTTACCTACACTGTGTATGATCCCTACTATCTGATATTATGTTACATATTTTTATGTTTTCATAGACATGGAAGAAAACACACTATTATGCCAACAGACATCAACTACCGTGCAAACATTTATGCCCTAAAAGAGGAAGGCTGCACTCATGTTGTTGTTACCACTGCCTGTGGATCTTTAAAAGAAGAGTATAAACCTGGTGATCTTGTATTTCCTGATCAGTTTATTGATCGAACAACCAAAAGAGTATCTACATTTTACGATGGTAAAGAAGGAAGTCCAGTGGGAATTTGTCATATCCCTATGCATGATCCCTACTGTCCTCATACTAGAAAGGTTCTGCATTTTTTAAAATTAATTTCTTTAATTAATAAAATACAATCAAATCATTTTTGTTGCCTACTGTCAAAACAGCTGGTGCAGCTCTAAAGCAAGAAAATGTGTGTCATTTTAATTTTTTCAGATTCTTATCGAAGCTGCCAAAGAACTTAATTTGTCTCATCACAGTTCAGGAACTAACGTTGTTGTTGAAGGGCCTCGTTTCTCTTCAAAAGCTGAAAGCAAAATGTTTAAATTGTGGGGAGGAGACATCATCAATATGACAGCTGTTCCAGAAGTCGTCCTGGCTAATGAAGCTGGACTTTGTTATGCTGCTATTGCTATGGTTACAGACTATGACTGTTGGAGAGATGACCATGAGCCAGTAAGTTTTGCATAGATCTCTGTTTGACTCTTTTAGGTTTTGAAGTTATATACTACTTACAGATTGCTGCATGTTGATTGCTTTTAAAGTTGTTTCATTTTTTGGTACATCAAATTGGATGTTGGACACTGACCAGTCAATTTTTTAACTAGAAATAAACAAATTACATATGACCCTTGGTTGACAATATATGTATATTAACTAAATTTTTGTTACTGATTGCCACTTGGCTGATTATTAAAGGAGAAGGTCACTCCAATAAATGTATGTTTTTTGTCGTTGCTAATAAAAAGCTCACACTTAGTTTAGCCACTCACTGATGTTTCAGGCTCTAAAGTGCAGGTTTTCCTTATGAAATTCGTCTCCAAAGAAGCCCAAAATTCAACATTGCTGCTGCCATTTTGAACACTACTCAGCAGCCAGTCTACATTTTCGTGACATCATTCCATCCAAGAGATTTTGTCCAAATTGCTTACAACAAGCCTTTTAACTACCACTTTGAGTTATGGCTGCTCTTGAGCCGTATTATTTTGAGCCAAACATGCTCCAAACTCCGAAAATGATAGCAGTGAAGATAGTGAAGTGATTATTGCTTGGAAAAAATACATTTTGCTGACCTTGGGAAAGATGCAAAGTCAGTTGCAGGTTTTTCTCCTTGCCACCAATTTAGAGTCGGACGGAATGACGTCACATAAATATGGCTGCCAAGTACAGTTCAAAATGGTAGCCTCCAAAGTCTCATCTTTTGAGACGAATTTCATCAGGATAGCAGTCACTTTGGGTTAGAGTTAGAGGCAAAGACAAAAAAGTAAGCTTTTTGGAGTGAACTTCTCCTTTAACAAGGTGGTGATCTTGTGTGGAGAAACTGATTGCTGATATCTCTTTGTGAGGAAACTAAAACTGTAATGAAATTAAAGAAAATCATTAACTGTAATAAATGGAGTCTTTTGTATTATCATGGCGTAGGTCAGTGTTGAATCAGTGATGGCAATTTTTAAATCCAATGTGGCAAATGTGAAGACTCTTTTACTAGCTGCAATTCCACGTATTGCTTCTAAAGAATGGACAGACATTACTAAAGAACGACAGGTAAGCTAAAATACTTTGCACCTTTGGTTGTTTAAGAATCACCAGTAAGCTTCTGGTTACTGAGGTAAAGAAGTGAAACTTAAATTTGTTGTTGAACAATTACAGCTAGTGGTCTTTGTAAACAAATGAGTGGGGGCTACAGGAAGGTCACAACCTCTCGCTTCCCATACCCTGCTCTCCTGTTTCCTGCCCTTTCCTCTCCCACCTCCCTCCTCCTATTCTCCCGGGTTTCTGCCCCCTGTCATCCCCCTCCCCCACAAATGAAGCCTTAGAACTTTCTATTATCATTAACTTCTCTCACACACAGCCAACTTTTAATCTGTTTGCTTTTGGGGTGTGAAGAAAAGTCCTGGGTTTCAAGTTAAATTGTGAAGTCATTTCACCTTTATGAGCTCGTGGCTATACTTTGGACTCCAAATCAGTGATCCAGGATTTCAGTCAAATTCCAATCATTTCCCTGACAGCCAATACTTGATTCTCATGGTATGCTACTGGCAAACTGTTGGACTAACCTGACAAAATGCTGGTGTTCTACCGGCGTAGCAATAATACCCCTAGCTAGTTCACACAGTTCAAATAAATCACTGATTTCTTTCTTTTTTTGCTCTTTGCCTTACAGACTGCAGTTGCGAATAATATTGTAAACCATGCCAGTTGATATTCATCCCATTAATGTGTGTTGTTTTAAAGTGTTTCTGTTTTCAAATTGTCACTCTGAACAAATATAGATGAACCACAGTTTCAAAAACATAGCAATTGTAGTAAAGATTTCTCCAGTAAATATTGCACACACCTCACTGATGTATTCCTTCTAGAAGACTTTCAAATGACTCTCAAACTCTGCGTTTTACAAGAACTTTAGGGTTCATTCAAATGGAAAAGCTTTAGTAAAATTCAGTCAAGCAAAGTCATATAAATTATTATTTTACTCCAGTTTGTAGTGTAAAATTAATGCTCAAAACAAGTACAATTATATCATGTTTTGTAACTCAGAGGCAATATCCAACAGTTTAGCTGCAGTTCTCTGCAGTACAAGCAGCAAAGAACAATTAATTCAAAGTTTGGTTGTATTTTGAATTGCCCTACCATCTTTTGCAAATACTTCCATTCAATCAGAGCAGACGTAATTATAGGGAATTACTAGTTACCTAGATATAGTATTTAGTCATGTTCTAGGCACCACATCTCTACTGTTCAGACTAATTTTGTTAAGACTGTCCAACCCAACATTTATTTTAATTTTAATCTATGTGGAATAGTCTCAATTAAAGATTACTAAACAAAATGGATTACAGACGGAGTTTATTAGGAAGCCATTATGCTGCATCTGAAGGGAAAGCTCTTTTTCAGCTTTTCTGATTTCAAGCAGCTGCATGTAAGCACTTCATATGTATCAATCAGTTGCGGGTATCAAGGGAAAGGGACCAGCCAAATACCCTGTCTCACCCCACCCTTTGTTAACTGACATATGTCACTAGTTACTGGCAGTTAAGATTTCCTCTGTTTAAGCAAAGATTTCCTACCTGTACTCTTCCCCCCTCCAGATTGCCTATGTGCACTCTTCCTCCCCTTCCCCCCTTCCCCCCCCCCCCCTTGCCGCTTTCAATAAAAAATTATGCACCTGTATACTTAACTGATAATGAGACCCAACAACAACCTCCACCCTCATATGATGCCAAGTCCAAGATTCAAACCCTTGCTGCATATATTAGTTGTATAGAATGTGTTTTTGTAATATCCAAATAATACGTCCTGTTGTGGTTGACAGCCATGCATGCCATCTGTTTAAATTATGTGACCTTTAGCAATAGTGAAGAGATAAATTAGGGGTTTTCCATTTGAGAGACCAGTTGCAGAAATGATCAACTGGAAAACATTAGCCATCACAATCAAGCAACCTTTTTACTGTTTTTGTGCTTACTTTACACTACTTGTTTCACATGTAAAAACTTAGTTTGAAAGTAGTTTTGCAAAACCCTGCTTTTCGGCTCTGTTACTCAGGAAAGATTGCTTGATCAAAGAAGGCCTGCATCTTATACTATTTTTGTTCCCAATTATTTCGATATATATTTTCCTTATTTTTTCTTTTATGATCGAGGTTTCCACAGTGGAGTGTATGCACATGAATGAATGAATAAATGAATGAATACTTTATTGAACCTCCCCAATGGGGCTTTTCAGGAGCATGACTGCCATATTGGTGTTCCAAAACAATGAAACGGCAGCCATGTTGGTGTACCGAACCAATCCTGTGGGAGTTGAACTCTTTTCTTATGTAACTTTATGTAAACATTTTCTTTTGCTCCAATAAATTTGCATGGCTGCTAGACACGTGAGTGCATAGGCTCTATACTGGGGAGCAAAAAACATTTTTTAACACACCTTGCATGCCTATTTTACGGCCAGTTAGGACTGGGGACGAACATGTGCTCTTAGCGTCAGTGTGATGATCGTACAAGGAAAGATCGAGGTTGTTGATTTTTCGCGGTTTATTGGTTCTTTTAAGAGTTATCTGTAGCCAGTTCGTGTCATCAAAGATGGTAGACACACCAGAGAATGGCGATAGTTGCGTAAAAGAAAGGAAAAATGTAATCGTCAACTACATCCCACACGATATCACCGAAACCTTTCTTCAAGACATGTTTAGTTCTTGTGGTTCGATTGTGAATTGTAAACTTATGCGAGACAAGACGTCGGGTACTAGTCTGGGATACGCTTTTGTAAACTACAGTCACGAAGACGAAGCTGCCAGAGCTATTGAAACATTTGACGGAAAGCAGGTTAGCAATAAGAAGATACGAGTGAGTTATGCACGACCGTCTTCAGAAGAAATTAAAAACGCCAATTTGTACATAAGTGGATTACCCAAGGCTGTCAGTGAAAACGATCTTAAAACTTGGTTTGGAGTATATGGAACTATCATCTCTTCAAAGATTTTGATGTTAGAAAGCGGTGAAAGTCGTGGTGTAGGATTTATTCGTTTTGATAAACGTTCTCAGGCACAAGCCGCAATTGATGCTTTGAATGGTGTGAGTTTATCACCTGGCTCAACCTTGGGGGTGAAATTTGCAAATCCTCCTAAGGGACCTCATTCACAGCAGCTAAATCCTGTGTCCTTACAAACCTCGATAGCTGCGAATGAACTTTTGAGGCCAGCATTAAATCTTGGCGGAGTTGGTCCCATACACCACGAAACTGCGAATAATCGGTTTTCCCCTCTTGGGGCAGGACTGGCACGCAATACACCGAATTTCAACGCTCTCCACCACCCAAGAGATCCAAATATCCTGGGTTCTCTACACTTAAATCCTCTACCAAATCAACATAACTATCACTGTGTATTCGTGTATGGTCTACCTTCTTCAGCTGAGGAAACAGAAAGTGAACTGCTTTTGTACAGACTGTTTGCACCTCATGGAGCCATATTGTCCATATCTGCCAAGAAGGGTACAGGATATGCATTTGTCAATATGATGAGATATGAAGAAGCTTTAAAAGCAGTTTTGAACTTGAATGGCTACTTTGTTCAGCAATATAACACACATCTTCAGGTCTCTTTTAAGAAAAACAAACCTTTGTAGTTGATACAATCAAATCTTATCCCAGCGGTTAGACTGCTACACAGAAATGAATGCCTATTATGCAGGCTGATGTTTGTCATTTAAGCTGTCCTCTCCTACTTGTGAGAAACGCCCTTTTCACAGCAGAAACAACAAAACTTCCTTTTGCACAGAGTATGTATCAGAGACCACTCAGACCACTCCCAGAGGCAGCAGTCCTTTTGCTTAGCACAAAGAAATGGAGGCCTTTGGGAGAAATCACAAGAAAAGCCAGCATTAGCTACAACAGACACTCTTTCTAGACACTCTTAATGGATTGAAACACATGTACACAATCAAATAGTTTTGATTTTGTGCAGTGTGTTGTGCATTCAGTCAAAAGTTTGGTTGGTAAAAGTATCTAGGACATAATCAATGTAAAGGTAGGAAAACTTGTGGTTGAATGATGTAAGCTTAAGCAGCAAGAACGAATGGGGACATAATGTGACATATCATGATGTAACCAAAGATCAAAGAATTGCACAATTAATTGTTTACATCATATTACTGGTATGTCAACACTTGTTTATATGCCTAATAACTTTGATATATAAGACAGGGCTGTCATTAGGTTTTGAGTCACCTGCACCTTGAACTTTACACCCGTAACAAACTTGTTACTTTGTCATTGAATTGTATCAACAAAAGGCAATTTTACCCATAGCACCAAGTGCCTGTCAAGCATACTTAGCTGTAACAGTTGTTATGGGTTATGGCCTTAATGACAGCCCTGTAACCTGTCTTCTTGTTTTCATTTAGCTACATGACTGACTCAAACTCCTGTGCATTCAAAACTGCTCGCCAACTAGCCTGACAACCATACCTAAGTTTTCAAGATTCTGTGGTGCACTTCAGTTCTTACATTTTGAGCCTTGGCTAAATTTTTCCAGGACTTGTTTTGGTTTGGACAATTCTCCAACCCTTATATAGGATCTCATAAGTCAAGTCAGGTACATTACAAAATAATGTCTGGAGAGACTTTTTACAATAGAGACAAAAATTCACAGTTCTCTGCTTACTGGTATAACCTGGACACTGATGACATCAGTTTTGTCTTTTATGTATCTATGTGAGGTTTGACTGTACTTTCAGCAGCCTGGTTGAAACATTTTAATCCTTACTAGGTAAAACATATTTAATTTTTGTATGAGAGATTAATTCAAGGCCATAGCTAGGTTTATTTTAAAGGGGCGGTTGGGGGCAAGGGAGAAAGCGCCAGAGGTGCAACCCTCTAGGGTAGTCTGAGTGCGTGCTCCCCCAGACAAGTTTTAAATCAAGAAAATTGGAAATGCTTTTTAATTTCAGAATTCTCCACGATATATTTGGTCAAAGAATCAATCGAATGACAGGTATTTTTAGAACTTACAACAATATCTCTGAATTTTTTACACATATCTCAGCCTTACTACACTAAACATGAATTGCTACCTACTTGGATTAGTCTATTTGTGTGTGTGAGATCTCTTCAGTTGGATTTTTGTTCGAAAAATTCTTTATCAACCATCGTACATTTTCAAGTTAGTATTGTTCTGAACAAAATATAAGTTCTTACTTACATAGTTGCAGATATAAACTAATCATGGTAAAGTTCAAACTATCTACACCTAACACTCCAGCTATGGCCCTGTAATTTAGTTTGGCAGGTCATGTTGATACATGTAAAAATGCTTGACCTGGCACCAAATTGCCCCCATGGTGTACAGCTACACAGCCCTCTGTGTAGTTACCAGTAAAACCCCAAGCATGTTGGCTTGAAACAGGTTTGAATAAAAAAATGCTTACCTATGGAATGTGAGATGTTAAGGAGGTTCTTCCTATGCTATTGCTTTATTTTCTCTGACTTGCCATTTTCAAACGCTTATCATGGAAGACTTGGGGATCTTCCTGCTGGGTAGCTGTTACCGACTTGTGCACAAAAATTAATTTAAAAAACATGATAGAGCCCAAATACTATTTTATTAATGCTGGAGGAGCAGTATCTTTTACACCTTGTATCTGAAGCATCTTGTTGAACACTGTACAGAGAAGTGACAGGAGCCTAT
>Ga0126338_10000832_pt1 | contig 18230 bp, 10 predicted proteins | sample OrbCmetagenome_2_FD_92529 | JGI IMG/M metagenome (GOLD analysis project Ga0126338, IMG submission 92529) | Coral microbial communities from Petempiche,Puerto Morelos, Mexico - Orbicella C C metagenome | ecosystem: Host-associated > Invertebrates > Cnidaria > Coral | place: Petempiche,Puerto... | reverse complement strand
CCCCCCCCCCCCCCCGCCAATAGAGGGATTAGAATTTCTGGGGGTGGAGGGTCCTCTAAGATCAAAACAAAGAAATGTACAAAGCTGAATAGGGATTTCCAGAAGGGTAGGAGGGCAGGGGTCTTAGAAAAAAATCCTTCCACAGGGGAGGTATGGATATTTTCTGGAACTACATGTACACATTTGTTTCATATGAAGAGACACAAAAATGTCAAATGACGTCATCCACGCATCTGTCCTCTAATTGATCATTAGTAAGAACCAATCAAAAATAAATGTGAGAATAATTTGCCATACTATATAAAGCGAGATAAAACATAATGAGGATGTACTAGTTTGAAATCCTGACTTTTTTCTGATTAACTTTGCATTCCAAATTTTCCATACCAATCCATAATTATTAGACCCATCTTCTTCAGAAACCCCACGCCTTATCTCCATGTAAAGTGGCTTCAAATTTCTGTTTACAGTTTCCAAGAACGTTTCGAAGTTCTCTGGAGAGCTGTCATCTGAAATTATGTTAAAAGAAACGCTCGATTATCATAAGCTTACAAGTTTGAGAGTGAAGGTTCGACGTCACATACAAGCGTTTTGACTTACCTCCAAATACCCGACACGCCTTCTGATACAGGGCTTTTGTTTCCTTTTCAGAAAGGAACTGCTTAGACATAAGACTTCGAAGAAAAAGGCGGTGAGAATCTCTCATTTTCTTTCGAATGCTAAAATTATTGAAATAAAACACTCAAAGATTCAACCAGAGAATTAGATGATGGCGGGAAAACATAAAGTGGCGCACCAAAGCAGCACGGGAATTTGCTCATCCGGGATAAGCCAGAATAACTTGGTACCAGTCCATCAGGAGACAAAGCGTGCCAAGATGGCGGCTAACAAGACTTCTGCCGCGAACAATCCTCCATTTGATGTTCCTAGTTGGTAAGATCTTGTGGATTTCCTGATCTTTTATTTGGTGTCGTAGCTCAAGGAGAGGTGATTTTTCTCCAGGGCAGGTAAACCGCCGCAGGGACTTCACTTAGATGTCATGAAACAGAATAATTTAGTTGAGGTGAGCTTGATCAAAACAAGTAGCATGTGATTTGAAATGATCACGCCAAACCTTAGATATCTAAATTTATCTTTAAAAATTATTTAATTATTTTAATCCTCTTAATTGAGAGCTTGATTTGTATTCTTTGTCGTTGCAGTTATAATGTTGATGTAAGGCACGTACGACTTGGGTTTTTAATATTATGTTTTTAGGGTTTTATCATGTGGTCAGGGCTTGCCCTTCTGGCAAGTTCTAACTATGATGACTATCTCAAAAGTCATTCTCACAAGCCCCCTAAAAATTTCATCTCTTACAGTACCTCTCTTATTTATATTTCCTCAAAAATTTCCCAAGAAATTGTGCTTGCTCATCTGGCAAGTTAATTACAGACAGAATCTACTAGCCCAGCTGGAAGATCCATAATCCCTATCGAGCAGGACTTTCTTTGCACACTGGTGATATTCTTGTACACAGCTTAGAAGTAGCATCCTCCCAAATTGCAAAATTGCTTCTGATTATAATCTCCTAGATAATAAGACCAAAAGAATCATACTAAGAAACCCTTTTGAACAATTAATTGCAGAATAATTTAATACATTGCACTAGAACAGACTGTGCCAACATTAGAGTTGTTTGTACAGCTAAGTTTGTGCTATATTAACAGTGGGTGAGGTTTAGGCATCTGGCTTTGAGTACAAGTGGATGTTATTACTCCTCAAACAGATTCAGTTCAATCTACACATCACTTGCATAGGAGCAATGCAAGTGATCTTGTGTTTGTGCACATATGTGTGAAGAAAAGGAAAACCTTGTTTTCTCTATTTAATATATTGCTGGCATTAGAATCTTTACTTAAATTATATGTGTTTGTGGCTTGTATTGAAGCATATTTAGCATTACTTCTATTTCTGTTAAAAAAAATTGTAAATGATAGGTAGTTGCAGACAACTTTGGAAGTATTGATGATATGGCATCATAGTGTGATATCAATGATAAATGCATGTCTTTTTAACCCCTGCCTTTAAAGAGCATCTTGTAACATGTTAAGTAATATTCCATAGGCTTATAATAATACCAAGTTTAACTGGGAAATCATGGCATAGAAACTGACGTAAGACTACACGTATGCATGCAGTCAAACCTCTGGTTGTGACCACCTCTCGTAAGCAACCACCTCTCGTAAGCAACCACCTCTCCTCAGTGACCAGTTTTCCAAAATAGCAAACATTTACAGGTCAAATCACTATATTTGGAATCTCCTATAAATGACCACCTCTCGTAAGTGATTGCAACCTCTTTTAGAGCTTAAAGTTTGAACTTTTCTGTTGTTTTTAACCTCCTGTAACCGACCACTTCACAGATAATAGAGTTAAAATTGGATAATAAGGTGTCACAACATCACATTCTTGGGTTGCACAAGAGATGGAATATCTCAGTGGGAAGTACCAGATCTTTTTCGAATTGACTTTTCACATGAATAAAGCATTTAAAACAGGGGTGAATCTCTGCAGTTACCTTAAGCTAATGAGGCAAAATTTTGACCCAATGTTGTCTAAGCTCTTGTAAATGACCACCTCCCATAAGTGACCACCAAGACTTGACATTTTGGGTGGTCGCTTACAGGAGGTTTGACTGTATTTTAATGCACAACAATTCTTGTTTTTGACATAGAAAATGATCATTGATCAGAAGTCGTACTACTTGTTTGGAAGAAACAAGGAAGCTTGTGATTTCACATTGGAACACACATCATGTTCTCGTGTTCATGCTGCTCTGGTTTTCCATAAACATCTCAACCGAACATTTCTGATTGACCTCAAGAGTAGTAAGTGTTTGTAATTTCTTATTTTGACGAATGTTGCAGTTGACTGAAGTCTATTCAACATGAGTGTTTTTGCCATTGTCTTCACTGCTCATTCTTAATCAAGGTGTGTCAAAATCTCAATGGTTAATTGACAACCATTATCCTTACTGTCAAACAAACAAACAAACAAACAAACAAACAAAACACAACAACTATTACTATTCAAATATCTCACTAAACTAAGTTGTATTCAAATTGGCAGAGTTCACAAACATAAATTTTGTGCCTGAAAATAATACAATCACAAATCTCCACAAAAAAGTGTTAGTATTGACAAAGACTGCTAACAGCAATTAAATTTGTAGTTCATAAGACAGAGGACAACTAGTTAGTCACTGAAAACTGTTCTCTCTTACCGTCTTTTAATAATAAAAGTTGTTACTCATTGAAATAGCAGATTATAACGTGAATCTCTTGTATATTTGAGTGAAAACTGAAAAAACTTAAGGCAAGACAGTATATAAAGTATCACAGTACGTCTAAAGTGACTACATCGTGTGACAAACGATAATACACTTCATTATTGCATCTACCACGATGAATAACAACAACCTTTTCCTTGATGTCACAGTATTTTTACACACTTATTTAACATTTTTCTTATTTCTGATTTTGTCCTTGTTCAGCACATGGCACTTTTATTGGCACAATACGTTTAGAACCACAAAAACCAACACAAGTTCAAGTCGACAGCGTGATCAGGTTTGGTGCATCTTCCAGAAGCTATGTTCTGCGAGAAAAGCCAGCCATGCCAAGTTCCAATCTTAAGCAGTCAGAAAATTCAGAAAAAATGGAGGACGAGACTGAGGAAGGCTCAAAAGGAGGCCTGTTAGGACTTCCAGAGTCAGACACAGAGTTAGATGTAAGCTTCATTTTATTTTGACAAAATTTGATAATTGAACTAGTGACACTTAACAGAAGGATGCAATAAGCAAAAGAATAATTGTGTCCTCCTATCAGTTTCAAATCAAGGGGTTTTTTAGCATTTTGTGCTATATCTAGGTTTAAGATCACAGGCCGGTGCAAATTTTTTAAATTTCCATAAATTATATTTTTTTATTATACCCTTGGTTGTAATGCACAATTCCTGGAATTTCCATGCAACCGACCCTCCCATCCCTTGCACGCAAAGCACTGTACTTTTGACTTGGACAGTAGACCCCTTACAGTACCAGTGTAGACTGGCAGCACCTCTCCAAGACTCTATAATTTCCAGTGTTTTCATCAAATAAGTAATTGATTTTGACTCCATGAACAGTACTTTCATTTTTTAGTTTTAACCTACCTGTTGCTTTACAAACATGTTGCTTTGTGGGTGCAATTTTATCAGTCATACTGAGCTCTGACAGGTGTTTCAGGTCACGGCTCTTAATGAGCACCCTGATGAATGCTTTCAAACCCATTTTTAGTCCCTTTATTTTGTTTGAATCGACCATTGACATTCTTGCTAAAGAATCTGCTAGTACCTGATTTTACTTTTTTCATTTTAGGTAAAAAGACATTTGGACACAATGAATTTTCCTATTTTGATTAAATCACCTCTAAATCTCAGAATATTCTAAGCCTGGTTATTGTCTGAAAACAGGATCTGACAGAGTTCAACACTGCTCACAACAAAAGGATTTCATCACTCGGCATTGAGGAAGGAAGTGCAAATTTAGCTGGTGTTACATCCCTGAAGCGCAAAAGGAGATCGTCTTTATCTGTTGCATTTAGAGAAGGAGAAGAAATTATAAATCCAGGTACATGTAATAAGTTGTATTAAAATGCTACTGTCTGTCAACTGCTTTGTTGGGTAATGCATCTGTGTAGGCTGCTGCAGTAAGGTTTAAAAATGCAGCAGAATTGATCATCTTGAAAAATATGCTGCTTAGCTAAGGGGCATACTTTACTAGTTCATAACTCCATAGATCATAATCTAATGCATTGTTAAATATGATCTGTGTACAGTACTTTATCTGTTAAAAAGTGGTTTCTCTATATTTCAGAGGACATTGATCCCACTGTAGGCAAGTTCAGAAACATGATTCAGACAACTGTTGTTGTTCCAACCAAGGTATGTTACAGAAGTGTCTAGAAATCTCTATATGACTTTCTTCTCTCATCCAAATACTAATGACAGATCAAACACCCTATACTTCTTTTACCACCACGTCTTCATGTTAATCATCATCAGACCTTCAATGTTTTTCTCAAAATCATTAATAATTCATCAAATTCATCAGTCGTGCAAAAAATAATAATAACTCCACCTTTCTAGCCTCCCCATCCCCCCCCCCCACCCCCCAACTCATGTACAATGTTTAAAACTAGTACCTGCAATTTATCCTGAGTTTCAAAATTGCACTGGGTGGAAAGGTGGGAACAACAAGGCATTTTTGAAAGGTGGCAGTGCTGTGTAAATCACTGATAGGGGTAAGTCTGCATATGAGCCAAGTGGCACATCAGGCCGGAGCTTATCCCAGTTTCTGTGGCTTGAAGCGACTAGGAATATTTCTCCTCCCCCCAGGATGGGATGCTAGTATGTCACAGGGTTACCTCCAGCATTACATTTGCCAGTACCAGTTTATCCACCCGGGTGGAAAGAGACACTGTGAGAATAAAGAGTCTTGCCCAAGAACACCACAATGACAATGTCCCTAGTCAGGGCTCGAACCTGGATGCTCAATCTGGAGACGAGCACCTAACCATGAGGTCACCACACCTCCCGCAAATCACAGATAATTCATTGCATTTTATTATTGTCCCAAGGACTTTTTTCCTGGCCATTGTACATAGCCTGTATGCTACTAAGACTGAGTAATGTTCATCATTCTTTGAGCTAAAAAGAGTTAATTGTTGACTTTCACAGAAAATACGAGGACCAGTTTCTCCTGTAGGGAGTCTCACAGAGAACATTACTCGTCGTCTTCAGAGCTTCCCTTACTCTCAAGGTCTGTACTCCAATCTACCAGGAACAGGAGTCACTCCTGACCCTACAAGTCCTACCTCACCCACAACACAACACAAACCTCGAATGTCAATCACCTCGGCACCTGAAGTCTCATCTCCAACGCTGCCGAGTGTTCCTGTACATCACGCACCAGAACCTTTACCAGCTGGGCCAGTTATGCAAAATGCTACAATGACAATTGCCGAAGCTCCTAAAAAGAAATACGCTAAAGAGGCGTGGCCTGGCAAGAAACCAACACCATCATTACTCATCTAGTTATTTATTAAGAGAATTTTTAGCTGATTTTAAGAATCAGTGCCCAGGATGTACTTCCAGGTTATAGGAATACTGTTTTGTGGTAAGAACCATTGCAGATTTTATAAAGTGGAGTCAAGTGGAAGAGATCAGCACTGTAAATATCAAGTTCTTGCAAAATGGCTTTACAACAGACCTGGGCCAGTCATGTAATGATATGTTGCAAAGAACTTCAAACTGTGGATACCGTGGCATTACACGGCACTAGACTGATGATCTGCAACACAACTGAAGTTAATTTTTCTCATTTCACTGTATGTCTTTGTCATCTGCATGGCATCTTATTACTTGGTACTGTGTTTCTTGAGTACTAATTATGTCACCAGTTAAAGTTTGTGCTATCTAGAGCACTTTCTACTCGTACTCTTTACAACAGTCAAGTAAGAGCACAATTCTGTTTGTTAGAAGGTCTGATTTAATAGTTAGGCCTATGATGATCTTTTGTCCTCATCACTTTGATTGTCACGACCCTGATGCCTGGTGTCTCTGTGTTTTCTGTTCTGTTCACACGAGTGATTGCTCTTGTGCTCACAGAGGCTATTCTCATTGCAAAATGGTGTTGCAGAGGAACCACTATGTAACGAGGTCCTCGGTGTAACAAACAATGGAGTAGTTTTCAATTGAGTGTCAAAGGCAATCAGGCAATTACTTTGGTTTTGGTTTTACTGGGTTTGACATTGGCTGAGTAGTCTAATTGGTAAGCAAATGGTTTGGTTTTGGTCTTTTGACACTCAGTTGAAATCCGCTGTATTTCTTTGCCCCAGTAATAGTAAAATATATTGAAGAACTGCGCTTATCAAACCTCGTTACAGCGAACATATGTTGTCAGTCCCTTGGTCCTTTGTTATATTGAGGTTTCACTCAGGGGCATAGCCAGGATTTTTTAAAAGGGGGGTGGGGTGGTCACAGTGTGTCTAAGTGAGGGTACTCAGCAGATTGTCATGACATGTTTGCCCCCTGTGGTAGGTTGTTGCTTAAAAAGGCTTACAAGAGGGGGGGTCACAGGCACCCCAGGACCCCCCTGGCTACGCCCCTGTCACTGTACATGTTCAAGCCAGACCTTTGTATGATGTGAAGTGACTTTTATTTCCGAGGTTAGCCAAGAAAGAAACTCTTTAAAAGCTGAATATTCTTGAAAGATTGACCAGTATCAATTATTGTTCTAGTGCAAATCTGAAAAACAAATACCAGAATTGTTTTGCGGAGTGTTAGCTTAGAAGGGAAGCCAATCAGATGTTGTTTTGCTGTGGTTTGATCAGACATCTTATTGACTGCATAACGTTTAACACGACAAAATACTTACACTTTTGCAGATTTACAGGAGTTCAAGAATGGCAAATTGTCCTGCATCCTGTCTGTTATAAATACTCAAGTGATTGAGTTGATCTGTGATGTAAGCTACTGCGAGATGTACTTTTGAAAACCGAGATACAGTACTGTCGGCAATGTTATAACTATGTCATTAGCTTAGTATGGGAAGGCTTTGCGAGACAAAGGTTCCAATTCAACTGAGCTTATCCAAGCTTTAACCAAGTAACCTGCGTGGTTTTTCTGTCTGAAGTCGTCTATTGTACTGATCACATTTGACGATTTTCTAAATGAAAAGGGCGCGATTTGGTTCAAATTAGACGTAAAATGAGGCGACTAGCGAACTGTGAACCCAAAAGATCATTGAGGGGCAATGCTTTCGCACGCTTCAAACACCAACAAACGTAGGGCAGTGATTCTGCACTGAGTAGGAAATCTCATTTTGAAAATAAACATACGAAAATGGTCCAGTCAGGAAGAACCGGGATTTCTACCTTTCGGATTGAGGTAAATCATTACGTCAACCGCTTATCAGAACAAAGCCTCCATAGGGGGGCGGGGGGGGGGGAGTTACATTGTATAATAACAGGACACGACTTGGCCTCATAGTCAGACATTGCTATTGCTCGTCACGCAATCTTTCGCGCCACAACGGGAGGAAAGATTGCGTGACGAGTCCAAAGAGCGTTTGGGTAGCGATGCGACACACGCAGACGCGCGTGTGTTCCGTATGCGACACGTAAGGGGCCTTTTTAGGTTTACGTTCGTCTTTATTTTATCAAAATTCTTTCATACCATTCATCAAAAATAACACTTAATACTTGAACCTTTACTACATTACCAGAACACAAAAGCGGGCTTTGATCAGAAACCAGGCCTGATCAGTAACATAACGTGATCTGGCAGTTTCCAGGCCTTTCGCTCGTTCGAGAGCAGCACGAAGCACGGCGAAAGAAAAAACAGTGGCGGGGATTGGGACGGAGCTTTTCCGTGCACTGCTTCTTTCTGTCGCCGTTTTTCGCGTTGTCCCACAACTAACCGAACGCCTGGAACTGGCTATACCAGCCATACCGGCTTTACCGGCTCTACCGGTAAAACCTGATGAAAACGGCTTTTACAGCTTGAGAACTCAAAGCACGAGAACCCAGGAAAGACAAAATAGACGCCTGACGGCTTTCAGTGACATTACATTTCTTTGGTTTTATCCTCAGTGAACGCAACACAATTTGTTTTCTATGAATTCAAAAGCAAGAACTGAATATGAATAACATAAATTTTTCTTTGACGGTAAAACTGTACTAACGTCATTGTTCTCGGTAACACTCGAAGAAGCGAACAAGCTAACGAGTCTTTAACTATACAACCGAAAACCTCTAAATCACCGCGAATGTTTTATGACTCGGCTAGCAATTCATTACCTTATCTACTACAATTAAAGTGAAGGTGCCGTTTTCTGGAAAAGAGGCAGTCTTGTGTTTCAGTCTTCGCTTGCATTTTTCACCCCACTTTGTGTGACAAAGAACGTCTCAACGTAAATTGTTTAAATTTACTTGTTCAGCAAACTGTTTGACGAACAGTTCTTAGAATTAAAGAAGTTTTGCCACTATTTTCGTGACAAAGAAAGAACGTTTTCTTACTTTAGTTATAAACACTAGCGGATAATCATTCATTTGAGTGGTGTGTTGATATTAAAATCTGATTGCTCAACAAATAAAGACTTAAATGAAATGGTTCAATAGAAAATGGCCATTGAGTCGGGTGTAGTTTATTTTTTTCGTTTTCTCTAACTGTTTAAGTAGTCATTTTGTGAGACCACATTTTCGACCATCTGCTGAAGAGTGACTCTAACATAACACACCATTCAAACGGAAGATGGTGTGCAAGTTTATCAAAAAGTGATACCTACATTCAAATACAACTGAGGTAATTCTGGATTCCTCATCGACTGCTATGACTGATTTAGTATATAAATTAGCCCGTAGAACTATTTCAATTTTTTGTTAAAACAACAATTAAGGCTATAATTCCACCAACAACCAAAAGAACGACAAGCAAAATGCACATCTTGGTTCGGGCTTTTTTCTGCGGAATCAAAAAGAAATCTCGTTAGTATCGTCATACATACCTTTGAAAAATAGTGATATTTATTTAAAGACAGTTCGTCTTTAATTTTGCGCACCGAGAAAACAACAACAGTTTCGGCCAAGTGCAGTATCAAACAGGGAGCAAAAATAACTGAAATCTGAATGGTTTAAGCGGAGGCCACTTAATTGTTGTTGTTTTTTTCTGAGCGTTGACGATGAAATTAGTTTGAAGATTGACTGAGATTACTCGAAGAACCACAAATTCCAAAGTTGACAAGAGCCCGAATACCGCCAAAGAACTTCCAAAATCTGGGAAGTCTCAAAGATTTTCTAACAAAATACTGAAAGGTCATACGCGTATACACAATTGATGTGAATCGGCGTGATCAAAATCCTCTAGACATTACGTTGAGACATAGAGCTCCGTTTTCAAATGTCTTCATTCTGGAAAGGGTTAAGGTCAGTCCATGCGACTAGTTCCTGTAACAAGTCGCGGGGATAAGTCCCATCGTGTGAACTAGCCATTTTTGCCACAAAATGTAGTCGCATCCCTGCGACTGGTCCCACGAATTCAAACCAGTTTGAATTTTTGGGACAAGTCCCTGCGACTTGTTCCTCAAAACGCTTCGTGTGAACTGTTCGAGGGACAAGTCCCTGCGACCAGTCCCTTCGTGTAAACTCCTCAATGGACCAGTCGCAGGGACTGGTCCCCTCGTGTGAGACGACCTTTATGAAATGTATGTTTTCGATGAAAAAGATGAGTATTTACAAGGAAATATTTGATTTCACCTGGTAAAGACTAGCTTTGCTAAGCTGTATGTTCGCTCCTTCCACGTGGGTGTGTGCACGTTCAACATTAGCCTCAATTGAATCTAAAATTAAACCATTCATTCACAAAGATTTTAAATAAGTTTGGTATTACTGTAATATAATAACTCCAAGTATAGCTATGGCACAATTAAAAGTCGGCAAATAGGTTATTTAATTTATTTAACGGCATTCAGTTGTGGTAAGGTTACAATAATTACTAAAGTTAACTTACGAGCAAAAACGTTCTTGAGTCACGGACGGAAGTCAAATAGTCTCTTCTTATGTGCGTATTAAAAACATTTCACCAGCAACGTGAAGTTGTAAATGCTAAAGCTCCTAATTTGCTGCCGCTGCTGCTACTGCTGCTGTTGGTGTTGTTCCAACGCGGTATGCCCATTGTTAACATCAACAGTGTGTCGTGTCTGTTTATGGCCCCGCGGGCTGCGTCCACACTACGCCAGAGAAATTTGAAAACGTAACAATCACCGGTCATTTTGGATTTATATTTGAGGAAAACTCGTGCAGGGAAATCACGTGATCATCGTGATGACATCTGTTTCGAAAAGCTCCGTTTTCAAAACGGTTTTCGTCCACACGAAAACGCAAAACTGCGACGTTTCCAAATTTCTCCGGTTTAAGCGTTTTCGAAAAGCTCCGTTTTCGTGACGGATTAGTGTGGACGGTAGGCCTAGCTGTAGAAATAAAGCTGCTTTTTCAAATTCCTCCGGCTTAGTGTGGACGGGACTCCAAGGCATTTCACGTGTATCTTCTAAATGTGTAGCATATCTTAATGGTGCGAAAGGGATAAGAAATCATGCAACGACTTGTACTCGGCTCAAAAGTTCTAAAAACAATACAATGAGACAATCATTACTCACCGACCATATCGCCTTGTTCGTAAACCATAGTTGCAAGGTCTTTGAATATCTCATTGATATCTAAAATATCTCCCTTACACAAATATCATTGGAATAATTAGTAACCTTCAACTAAATTTTCTACAACTTAACAAGTTAATCACAATGCATGGTAGTAAACAGGCTCTCTCACTAATCATTCGATAGGGGACTGACCAAACAACAATAACTTAGTTATTTGTGGGTCAGTCAGAAATAATTTTGTGTTTTTGTTTGTTTGTTTTTTAAGAAATAAAGTTGTTGTTGTTGTCACTGCAGTGGACTCACCTCTATCTGTCGGATCCGTTCTTCTCTGTCCCTTATCAGTGATTCATCGATATCAATCTGTACATCCAGCTGCTCTTGCTCTTGCCTGTCCACATTATTATAATAATAAATAATACCTAAGCGATAAAACTAATTAAGATATTGAGGTGACTTATTCGCTAGCACCACATCCCCACTGCTACAATGCATGCAAAGGACTATAGCCTGTACACGCACTGCAGACCTATGATGTCACGTTACTTATCTGGGCATTACTTACTTTGAAGGGATGCGTCCAGTCCTCACTCAAACGATGGATCTTTCATGCCCACACTATGCAGGTGACGCTAACAAATGGGCCTGAAGGGGGGATCCTTGCAATATTTGATTGCTTACTCTAAATCCGAAAACTAACCCTAACCTAACCTTATTCTCTGCCTTAAACCCTAAGCTAACCCTAAGATTCTAAGCAAACGCTAAAACACTGAAACACTGCTTGACCGTAATAATAAATCCTCACATCACGCCCGTGAATTAGTTTTTCCGTAGTTCAAGTTAGCAATTAGCAGTATAATTTTCAGCTATAAACAGTTGAACTGTTAACGGTATTGTGGATATTTAGGTAGCAATACGAGTTCCAGTCATGTTCCCACGATCTTCACCTCTTCCTATTCTTGACCGGTTGAATAAAACACTATCAGTAAGAGGCTGACGTGCAAGAAGTAATGTACAAACCTCCTTTGGTCGTCCTCCATTAAGCTACTTTTTTCATTTCCAAATCCGTCATCTCCGAATCTGTCTTGCCTCTGAAATAAGATTGTTATCCTATGAGGTCATTTCAACTGACAGGAACTTGAAAACAAATTATCCGGAAGATCATACTGGATTATGTGGAAATTTCAGATATTAAAGCCTTTCCAATGAACAACAGTGAAACGAAAAGCACTTCAAAGTCTAACCTACAGTTTAAACTCTTTTAATATTAGCATAAACATCATGCCCGCCAACTTTGACGCATGCTTGATCTTTTTTTGTTGACAGGCATTTCTTCATTTAACACAGTTTTTCCATGGAATTTTGTCGTTGCGTTCGTGGAAATTGTTCCTGGTAAGAATGGTAAGCAGTTGCCATATCGCTAATGCGAAACAATTTTTCTGTTTTATTTGGAAAAAAGCTCTGATTATGCATAGGATGCAGATGTTCGCGAATTATGTGGATCTACACCACCGCATCCTGTCAGATGCCCTGAGGCCCCGGGCGAACGCCGGAGGATTTGAAAAAGCAGCTTTGTTAGGCCTACAGTCCACACTAATCCGTCACGAAAACGGAGCTTTTCGAAAACGCTCCTCAAACTGGAGAAATCTGAAAATGCCGGCTTTTCGTTTTCGTTTGGACCAAAAACACTTTGAAAACGGGGGTTTTCGTCAACGATGTAGCTACGATAATTATGTCGATTTCCCTGCTCGAGTTTTCCACAAACACAAATCTGAAAAAAATGACCGGTGATTGTTGCGTTTTGAAATTCCTCCGGCGTAGTGTAGAGGGAAAACATTTGATGCGTTTTCAGAGTGAACCCTCCGTGGGCGTGGGCGGGGCCTGAATTATTGAGTATAGTTTCATTTTTAGTGAACTTTAATGCTTGTTTGTCTGTGTAATTCAGAAGTCTTTAGACAGAAACCTAGACTGCGTAGCAAGCGTCCCGTACGAAGAACTTTCCTGCATTCTGGCCGCGCATAAATTGGAACAAGAACAGAAATCAACGAAGCTTGCTCTAGCTGGACAGAATGCGGAAAAGCTCTTTGTAGGGGAACGCTTGCTACGCAGGCTTACAGAAACCAAAAATGTGCATTTTTTTTCCAAACAGTAATAAGATCAATGTGAGTCATCAAGTCATAGTGACCTTCCTGCCTTCACACACATCCATATTACAATAACGAAAAAAAACCCGAAATATTAAATTATTTAGTACCTGTGAAGTTCTTGTACTTGTTGAACCGACTAATAACTTTTCCTTTTCAACCACTTTCTAAAAAGGGTTAAAATGAGAATGGAAATAAGAGAGAGAGAGATACTGGGGCATCCAACAGGCAGGCTATGATTTAAGGCGTACACAAACAGCGACAGGTGATAGTGGGACCAGGGAATTACAGTCTCCAAAATATTTGCATGGTCAGCAAAGAAAGGACGTCTTGTACAACAGCTTAAAGCCATTAGATTCTATTCTACACACTTAACAACTTTTTAGCTTGGCATCTAAGCAACTGAGAGGGGCCTTTGCACCTCAACAGCAACCAGAAAAATCTGATTTCTTTTGAACCTTAAAGGAAGGTCATGATGAAGCTGGAGTGAATGAATAATGACTGGAGACACTTGCATTATTTTTTAAACATTGCAATCTGCAGTTCTCAGCTACATTATAAACTGGGTGGATTCAGATATAAAAACTATTTCTTTGAATGCTCTATGCATATCTCGCAATAAGCTACTGTTACAAAAGCGAAAGGTAAAGTTTGTCTGAGACATAATAAAGGTGAAAGGAAGCAGTAGAATGAAAATAAGGTATTGTACTTGAGATTGGACAGGAGGCATGGTGGCCTCACAGTTTGTGACTCCTTGACTCTTGATCGAATGCTGCCAGTTCAAGCCCTGGCTGGAGACACTGTGTTGTGTTCTTGGGCAAGACACTTGACTCTCACAGTGTCTCTCTTCACCAGGGTGTATAAATGGGTTCCAGCAAATTTTATGCTTGGGGTAACACTGTGATGGACTAGCATCCCACCCAGGAGAGAGTGGAAATACTTCTAGTCACTCCATGCTTCAAAAACTGGAGTTAAGCACCAGCCTGATAACCACGGGCTACTTGGCTTGTATGCAGACTTTACCTACCTCAGATTACATACTTACATTTTGTACAGAGTAGTACCGTGAAATAGACTCTCTAAATTCACCCTTTAGTCTTTCATGCTGAACACGCTGCTGTCTCTATAAATTATCAGTAAGAAATAAAGTAATTATTGATAAGTTACAAACTAACAGTATTCTTGGATTGTTTTGATCTGGTCTCTTCCTCTTGACCAACTAGTTGAGGCAGGTTTGGTACCAAATGGTGAGTTAGTTACCAAGAACTTGGTCATTGCAAAATAAATTCATATCAGTGGTGGATCTAGGGGACTGGCCTGGGGGCCCAGGCCCCCGCCCCCTTCCTCATTTTGGGTGAAAAAAGAAGAAATGACTGAAGGAAGAAAAACCAGCAGGGTAAGTAAAACAAAACTGCTTCCCGCCCCCCTTAGCTCAAAGTCTGGATCCACCACTGCATATGTATAATTCCTTCTTATAAACCTTTATCACAAAAATTGAAATATATATACTGTTGATGACACCAGAAGAAATTGCCCATTTGGTTGGACTTATTTGATGCTGTAGTTTTTGGAGTAAACTGCTGTGGACACATGATTCCTGAAATAAATTATGGCTCTTCCCTCCTTCTATACAAATAAAGCTGATGCATTCATCAATTCAGTTGACAGTACGTTTATAGTGGTCCACATTCATTTAAATTTGTCTGACATCTTATAAAAACTATAGCATGCAACACTTTTTTTCTTTTTTTTTATGGCTACATCAATAACATGGATACAGGGCGGTCATAAAGGGCTGTAACCCATAACACCTGTCATGGCTGAGTATGCTTGATTTTCCCTTGATGTTAGGGGAGAACTTGTCTTTTGTTGATACAATTTTCCCACAAAGTAAACTCAGTGACAGCTCAGGGATATATGCAGCACAGTCACTATGGCAGGAAAACTGTAAAGCTCTAAATGTTATTGAACTCACTGCAGTTGGGCTGCTTCCACCGCAAAGAGAACTCATCTCCTTTAAGAGCAAAGTTGTCTTACTGGCAAGTTCATTTGTAGCTTGTTGTATTCTATGTCTGTGGAGAAGAGAAATACAACATAACATTAACTAAAGATAGAATTAATACTGGCACTGATTCCTGACACTGAGGATCATTTGGACAGAGCAGACAGAGTACAGAATCACAGGAATAAAATTAACTTACAGTTTTTCCTCTTGGCTATCCTTGCCTCCAATTAACTGCTTAAGTGTGCGCTCCAATGCTGAGGCTATAAAGAAAATTGAGAAGGAAGGCGACAATAATTGTTATAGAGTTATAAAAGAACAATTTCCAATGCAATTAAAAATACACCTATTATAAATAGTACACCACATGTAAGTTGTCAAAACAAATGTTGTGTTCATTACATGCCCCAAACATAACATTTTTGGGTTCACTAAGTTGTTCCAGTTGTATTCAATATCCAGGTGGCTGAGGTAAGTGACATAACAACGTGCTCCAACTTGAAGCTTTACAATTCCACATCATCACATAGATTCTAATATCTCCTGATGGTCCAAGATGTTGCAGTTTTGAATGCACTTGTCAGAAACATTGGCAATGATAAAAACAAAAAAGGTCTGGGAAAAGACCATTTGGATATTTGAACCCAGCATCAAGATCTGACAACAAGAGAGGTAAACAGGAATGCTTCCTATGAAACTCTTACATTGTGCAGTAGGTTCAATTCCCATCAGGGACTTTGGACTTTTTTCACAATTTTTACATGCTTTTGAAAAGAAGATATCACTGACGTCTTATCTGTCTCCGTTGCACATCTTTACAATACTTACTGTTGTTGTTAATCTGGAAGATGTTACTGCTAACTGAGTCACTGAGATTTTGAAATCTTTCCCCAGTATCACCTAGAATCAGTAACAAATAAAATAATGAGTAATATCATATTTCCCCAAATGAATACATGCAGTTTCCAAGAATATGGAAAGAAACTAGTCCAGAAGGATCACAACATGACAGAGGTGCACAAGTTTAATTACAGTTAAAATCATAATTTAAATTATAATTTCACAATATATGATTTTGTCGGATGTAACTTGTTTGAACAGTTTGCTTCAGTAGCTGCTTATAAATTAAATCACATGACTTACTTGCATAGCCACTTTGCAACTGGTGTGGTATTTGAAAAATTACATACACTGATGAAAATACTTGGTAGCGAATGTGTTACTGGCGAGGCTACCTAATGATCAAAAAGGTCATTACCTTGGTATCTTGATGACGAAGGCCTGCCATAACCTACGGCAGCATTGCTGTCAGAGAGGGTGCCATACGATGGACCTCCAAACTCACCACGAGACATGCTTGGACAACGCACTAGAAATATGCAAGTTAAAGATAAATATCTACGTTGTATAACAAGAACTATTAACAACAACATTCATTTATATTTATACAAGTTTTTGACTTTTTTTCAGTGTGATCAGCAAGTGCATGGTTTAGACCTTAAACATGTGAGACAACCAAGAAATCTGGAAAATTCCAAGAGCTTGATTGGTAAAACAGCACTACTACTAATAATAATAGTCATCATCATCATCATCATCATCATCATCATCATCAAAGTAATAGGACCTTACAAAATTCCTAGAACTTAGAAAATGAAAAATTTTGTAGAAAACAATTTCCAAACGTTTCTCAGTTCCAGACCTTGCATTGATGTGGATGTAATGTATAATCATTTGTAAAGGACCCTTTCACAACAAGGGGTCAGCTGAACTCATAGGTACCACACAGTGCTAGCCTTACCATACCCAAATTTGCAATTAGCCAATCAGAAGCCTTGTCTACTACCCCAATATCCCGACTGTGATATCAAGTTACTGACTTCATATGGAAAGATTGTCACCAAATGTGGGTGCAATAAATACGTTATTGCATATGCTTTGGTGCAATATCAAGCAACGTTGGTGTCGCCATTAGTTTTTTGGCTTGACTGTTTCAGTAAAAATACCACGGCTTGACTAAAGTGTACATGTACAAAAAAGGTGTGAGAATTACTACACTACCAATAATCATTTATTCCTTCCCAACTTTCCAAACAAATAGCTCAAATATACACTGCTCATTAATTTGCTCGCTCTTTTCATTAATGCTAGGGCTAATTATTGTTTTAATTGACAAGATCACGTGCAGTTTATACCACCTGCAAGGGATTGCTTGCGGAGAACTGAGAATACCAGAAATCCTTCATGAAATATTCAGAATATTGAAACCAGCTACCTTGACAACTATTCCGGTAAATCAAAAGTTACAATAACTAATAATATTCAAGCTGGGTCTGCTACCACCACACATCCACCCAAAACGAAAACGAAATTGACAACATGCATACAAACCACAGGCTGCAGTTACACAAGAATTTTGCGAAGATAATACTTTCTTACACGGAAAATGTAACGGGATGAAGCAAAAAGTCTGCCTGCAATCTCTCTTCTTCAGAGCTGTTTGTCTGAGCGTGTCGTTGGAAGAAAGACAAATATTTTTATGGCCATCACCCTGGGGAAATCCGCACCATCCAGAAATACGAGCCGTTCAATCGTTCCGTACAACCACCTTGACGGTCAGCCGTTAACTCAAACCTCAATAAGTACGTAATGTAACACTCACAGAGGAGTGTTGCTGGTTCCACAGTCGGCCATGTTTGAGTGAAAGTGTGGTGGCATCCGTTAAAATTGTCTCAGGTAAAATACCGAAATGGCCAACAATCTCACACTTGGTACCATTGAGGTTCATCTTGAACATTCTGGAGACGAAAGTGAGGATGATGATGACGATGTAGTCGAACAAAGTCCT
>Ga0126338_10000831_pt1 | contig 18240 bp, 12 predicted proteins | sample OrbCmetagenome_2_FD_92529 | JGI IMG/M metagenome (GOLD analysis project Ga0126338, IMG submission 92529) | Coral microbial communities from Petempiche,Puerto Morelos, Mexico - Orbicella C C metagenome | ecosystem: Host-associated > Invertebrates > Cnidaria > Coral | place: Petempiche,Puerto... | reverse complement strand
TTGCGTAAATTTAAACTTGCTGATTTGATTTTTTTATATTTTTGAGTGGCAATTCCTGGTTTCCTTAGTCTAGATAAAATCTTCAACCAACTAGTCAGTTTTGTGAAAAATGATACCCTATTCGAGACCCAAACGCTCTGATTTCAGTATATACCCTATCCTAGAGTAAACTGCTTGAAAACCATACCCTTCACAGCGGCACATACCTATATAGCCCATATAGGGCGGTTTCCCCCCCCCCCGGGGAATGCGGGAACCTCAATTTCCCTTAAAATAAAATACGGGTAATTTCCCGAATGTTGATCCATGTCAACAAACATCAGAATCTACGTACAGCTTAGTATGTTAATGTTTTATATGGCTGGCTCCGTGAGCGGGCATGTGAGTTTATGGAACTCGACTCCGTTTCGGTCCATAACTGCGTAAACAAAGAACTTGGCCAATATCCAGCCATCTTGAATGCACGCTTGGTCAATAACCCATTTAAACGACAAAGCACCATACTATCGTTCAAAGGTTGACCTTTACTTTATATCTTCTTCCTGTTGAATGATTCGGAGGGAGTGAACACAGAAGATCACGATCGGGTTTCACCACTTTAAGTTTCGGGGGTCTTTTAAAGTTTGGCCGGTGTCACAGTGATATGTGTATCCCCGTGATATGTGTATCCCCGCATACATGTTACTAGTGATATGTGTCTCCCCCGTGGGGATACACAAAACACTGATACGCGCCTGGGCATTCAACGAACGAAAAGAGGACTCGGTTGCGAGGTTCCAACGAGCGCTGCAAAGAGTAGGAGAAACCAGAAATTAATTCGCGCCCAACGGAGCAGCTTAGGATTTCTTGAGTTTGGTTGAGTTCCAACCGACCCGATTGTATATCTGACTAAAACTTGGAACAGCGGATACACATATCACCAATTATTTCATGGCGCAGTGATCTCAGTATGTATCCTCTAAACACAGCCGATTGGCTATCTACCTGATCGAAAAAAGGGCCAATTATTGCCGAAATGTGCTGGCTGCTTACTCGCGACGACGTTTATACCCAGGTTGAGGTTTGCGGAGCTTCCAACTCGAATGTCTAAATATCTAAAGTGAAATCGCGTGCAGGGGATACACATATCACTAATTATTTCATGGCGCAGTGATATGTGTATCCCCATAAACACAACTGTTGTAATATAGCGCATCAGCCTTGTCTGAACTGCAGGCTATATTAGCACCCGACGTTTTTACACAGCTTGGGTTTACCGGAGTTTGAAACTCGATTATTTCACTAAAAACACGTGCACGCGTGCACGGGATAATAAGGGATACACATACCACTGATTATTTCATGAACTAGTGACATGTGTATCCCCATGGACACAGCTGTTATATTAGCTGTCTACCCAAGAGGAAAAATGCCCATTACATTTGCAATGTCAAAACTGACTTACTAGCAATATTAACACCCGGCATTTATTCATATCTTGAGATTTCTGAAGTTTCACTGACCTCGGTTGTACACGACCGCATGCAGGAGATACACATATCACTAATTATTACATGGCGCAGTGATATGTGTATCCCCTGAAGACAGCCGTTGTCTAGGCTATCTACCGAAGAATAAACGTCGATTATTATGAAACTTGCTAGCAATATTCGCAGTATAGCAATGTATACAGCTTGAGCCTTAACATATCTTACAAAAAGTCGAACTGAAAAGCGGGTGCAGGGGATACACGAGTGCCACTACTCATTTTATGGGGAGCGGGTCGAAACAGTGATAGGTGTTTCACTCCACGAATAATTCAGATGCAAACAAGGCGATGAACAGTGGACAATATGCGTTACTCGAGGGGTAAGAATGCACCGCGCAATTAATATCGTCCAAGAAATCCGGTGCCGTGAAACTCAAATTGAAATATATCTAGATCCATTTGGTGTTCAACTTTAAATTCGTTATATCCTGCTCGCAGAAAACCAGTTAGGATCAAGAACACAATTCCAGCAGCAGATACGTAAGCTTTTTCAACCACAAAAATTGAGATTTGTGTTTTAAGTCTGTTTGGGTTTGTCGTTCGTCGAGTAAAAAACCGGACGACGAGAGCGCTTTCAAGGAGGATATTGCTATTTAAAGTAGAGGGGAGGGGGGGTGAGGGATACACATATCACTGGTCGCCATTTTGGAGGGGATACACATATCACTGGTGATATGTGTGCGGGGATACACATATCACTGTGACACCGGGTTAAGAATGTCCTGGAGTAACCTAAGAGAACCCTAAGACTAAGGCGCGTCTAAAGGAAATGTAACCACGCCCAGGCACAAGGGTCACAGTTAACTACACGGACGATGGTCACAGGTATCAGGCAATGTCACAGGTCAAACGGGTTAGAGAAACCCACCCATAAAACTACTTCTTCAAGGACTGGCTAAACTAAGGTTACTGTGATCATGAAAAACTGCAGAGTTCGCAACACTTGGACACACTACTGCTTGTTCCAGTAAACTATCAATTTATTTACAACATGACCCGCGTAACGATTCCGTTATTTTCCTCAAGGAAAATAATACATATCTACAGGCACTGGTCAAAAAATCCATCCAAAAGGGCGAAATCGATTCCTTCTCTCCCAAATTCATTCATTTTGACCGAATAATACATTTTCAAAACTAAAATTTGAAAGGTGTGAAACAACGGGCAAGTAAGTTCTGTTAATCGAACGGATTTACGCTTTCAGCGAAGCTGCTCTGAGTCCGTTGTTAGCTAATCCTTGACTCTGGACTGATATTTTCTTCATGTGCTCAGCCATTCCAGGCAGCCGTGAAAAGTAGTTCCTTGCCAGGACATGTTTGTGGAGAATCTTGCCGATAAACATGCGTCCGTAAGCCTGCAAAACAGAAATACGACGCAATTAGAACGTTGGAAAAATGCAAATGCTTGCTTGATTCAACAGAATCAATCTGTTTCTTGGCTAAATTCGCCGACAAATACAGAAGTTTTCGATAATGATTAGACGCCTTCCGTGGCCAGTGTGACAGACTTTCCTTATATTGCGTAACCTAGTGTGACCGCATCTCTCAAACTAAAGAACACCAAAGATAGCGTGGAATCGCGTTAAGATAGCGTGAATTGGCCGTCGGCACTAAGAGCGACCGTTTTGCTTCCTCAATTAATGTAGATGTAGAATGTACATGTAGATGTAGAGGAGAAAAACGAGAGCTGAAGGCAACAGCAGCAACGAAAATAACAACAAAATGAAACAGAAAACAAGTACCTCGGTGACGTTCTCGAGCTTAGCATGTGCCGATGCCTCTTCTTTTGTGAGTAAGATACAATTCCAAGGGGACCACTCCTCATATTTGTTCCATCGAACAAGCACCAAATCGAACAGGTCCTCATGAGCGCTCAGCACACTCTGACTGTTCCAAATATTTTCCACCAGATAACGCAGGTCGGGCTCCTGAGAGAAACGAAAAAAATGACGACCATCAACCATAATGGACAGAACTCACTAGAGTCTTTAAAGTTTTAAGTAATCAGTTGTTAAAGTCAATGTCGGATTGAATAAAAATGGAGTTAAAAACAACAAATGAACCAAAATCTAATAATAAAATTATCGACGTTTTTCAACTAGGAACAAATTTATACCTGTAATAAGTAGGCGACCTTGGAACCGTCTTCAAAGCTTTCCTCAGAACGTCTCAGATCTTTCAACATGACTCTGTACTGTGAGAAGTCGTGCCGTAATCTTGCGTCGTTGTCAAGTTTGGTGCATTTTCTACACCTTCCGACGACCCTATATACCGAAGAGATAAACAGACATAGATCAGATCCTGAAAACCCAGGGCGAATGGTTCCGAAACAAATCACAAAATCCCAAAAAAGACGAACAAAATATATCCCTAATGTTTTCTTATTGGCGTATTAAAATATGGCAATAAAAAGTTATATTTTATGGCGTAACGAACGGAAAACTTTGGAAACATCATCTCCGCGTTTTCTCAAAATCATCAGATATTTGAGGCAGCGTGGCCGAGTGGTCAGCGCGCCGGACTCGCAATCCAGCGGTCCCGGGTTCGTGTCCCACCCTGACAGTAGTCCCGAGTTCAAATCCTCGGCCGTACTTGTAAATAGCCAACTGGTTTGCTTCCAGTCAGTTGGGATTCTTGACAATGTTATGTTGAATTTGAATTATTTGTTTCAGTTATTTGCACGGCCCCATTAGCCCTTGCGCTATAAACACTGCTGAGGGTAAATAAAGGGTTTATTCATACGGTGATTCAAACCACAGACCACACCCTGCCACGTACCTTGAATTTGACGAGAGTTGAAACTCCGTTGATGGTAGGTATGCATTGCAACTTGGACAGAAATAGATGTTTTTACGTAATACTGTTGGATCTTGCGGAACCTAAATAACCACACAAAGAGATCGGTGAGTTACTTAACACAGGCCATGGACAAAAAAGGGTGGAATAAGAAAAGCAAACGAAAGCATTTGGTTTCACGTTCGCCGTGATTCAGATTGGTTCAATATACTCGTAAAACCACGACTTTCCAGTAACAATATGTTACTTTCTCGGTCAAACAGGTGCAAACCCAACAACAAGTTATTAACTGATTTTCTAACTTTTACCGTTCTCGTCGTTCGGTCGCCAGGCTTCACTTTAAGTTCTAACTGGCTGGTTGAATTATGTTTTTTTTTAGGTTAAGTTACGGAAGCTAAAATAACTCACTGTTGATTTAATTTTAAATGCGCTGTAAAACTGAGGGTTGTACATGAAGAAAAATAAGTTTCGATTAATTCTACATACCTTGATCAGACGAGCCGCCTCAGGATTGAAAAGAGGTGTTTTGCAGTACTGAAGGAACAGGGTTAAAATTCTCTTGCGTAAACCTGGAAAACAACGACAGAGTTAGTTCAGTCTTGTGAAATAACTTCATATACAGCAGCTGAATGTTTGACAGCGTTTTTTGTGTGCTCTAAAGTAACAGCTTCAAAGTAACAATCCTTTCTTCCACCATATACCATACGGTGACGGCCTTCATGGACACAACAAAGGTTCCGACACTCAAGAAAAGCTACGAAGAAGAAGACTTTACCGATTGTTTTCTTCATTTGCCAACCCGTATTGAGAAAACAGGATTGTGTTTAATTTTCTTTTATCCGGTTTCTTCTTTTTACCTTGTTTCAGTTACAGTCAAGTTTTCATTTCTGAACCTGTGTCCACTTGACACGAGCATGTTTACATTTAGACCAGCTCTGTAATATTTGATACCTGACAGCGTTTTTTTTTTACCTTCAAGATTGGATTCCTTGACACCTCTCATCAGCAAGTCAGCTTCTCTATCAATGAGCTCAATAATCTCTTGTGTCAGTTTACAGTCGTGTTCTTTTACTGTGTGCTTAAGAGTCAGCAGTACGTCCAGCCTTTCATCCTGTGTTAGGTACTTCATGCTGAGCGTGCTGTAAATGTCCCGTAACTCCTGGGCACGGATAGTGTAAGGCGTGTCCATTTCAGTAATCTTGCCGTCAAAAGCTTTCCACTGTTTTGGAGCAGCAGCCTTTTCAGGGATAATAATTATAAATAGATAATTTTAGCTGATATTATGATGAGAAAAAGGCAAAAGGATACGGTCCTGATCTTCTAGGTTTTTTGGCAAAGAAATTGGGATATTAAAAACATATTCCTTTGGCTGTGAATAACTTTGAGTAATATTCTGGATTAAACATATCTTTCCATACAAGATTAATATTATGATAAAATTAACTACAGCATCCACAATGTACATGTATGCACATGACATTTACAGTCATGTAGACCTGCACAAACCTTGTTCAAGAAGTTCTTGACTCTTTTGTCTCTGTTTTCTTCATCTGCAGAGAGCTTGTGCCTATCAATGGAAGCAATTAGGTATGCTTCCTGTTCTAATAAGCCTACAAGAGCTGCCTTTCGCTCAGGGCCTGCATATAGCTCATCTATTATAGCCATCTCTTCATTACGCCATTCTAGACAAAGAAATGAAATAAAATTAGAAAGCTTTTATCACTAAAACTGGCAGCTGCTTAAGAACAGTTTCTCTTGCTATATTTCACTTACTCTCTAAATGAGCATAGAGAAGATCAAAGTCTTCCTTTGTCTTAGGATTTATTCTTCTCTCCCATTCTCTCTTAATTCTTTCAGCTCTTTCTCTCTGTTTTCTTAGTTCCTCCTGTCTCTCCCATTCTTGACGTCGTTTGCGATCCTCTCTTAGTCTCTGAACATAATTCTTTGCCAGCCATCTTCTCCAGTATGTTTGAAGGATGATTACCTAAAAAATAAAATCTGTGTATTAGGTCTAAAGGCTGAACCAAACGCTGTGATTTGCGGGAATCATTTCTAGCTTTACAAGAATGGTGGTTTAATTTGAAGACACAGGAAAGTATGCACGCCTATGGTTTAGCTTATTCAAATTTACCACACAGAGTTTTAGGGTGAAAATATACACAGAACAGCTGCTGAATGTTCGTTTTCTTTGAAAGCAGCATTTGGAAGGTGATCCTCAGATGTACTATCTCATTGCTCATTAATCAGTCCACACTCGATGGTCACACAGGCATGTGCTTACCTTCTTTAAAATTTTCCTGTGATGTTGTTCAGCAGTGACATATTTTCCAGGTATCAGTATTTTATCTTGGACATTTGACACATAACAGCCATCCTTGGTCTAAGTTGAATTGAGGCAAATTCAGCAATATTAGTGTAGCAAAGAAGATTTAAAGAAGCAGACAGTAAAAGTTATTTCTCTTAACAATAACTTAATAAGAGTGCCAAACTCAACAAGTTACTGAAAAGATATTAATACTACTTCAGATCAGATCATGGCTTCTGTGATTACAGTGTTAAACTGATGAATGGAAAAACAGCTAGATCTTCATGGCTTAAAACCAACTTAAGAAGTCGCAAGAAAAGCTTGAAACAAGTTACTATTCAACTTTCAATACACAACTTGCTGCAAGGTTGCAAAACAGGTAAGACTAATTAAAAATAACACTTTCATAAAGGCATTCATTACTTTATCATTGGGACAGACACTTGATAGATTTTAATTTCAACAACTGAGCAGGTAGTATTAATGCACAGTCATATAAAATACTTCTAATTAATTAATTAATTAATTTATTTATTTATTTATTTACCATTTGCGTGGAAGTAGTATTTGTTGTCTGTTGGACTCTGTTTCGCAGCTTGTATGTCTGGGTGTCACGATGAAACTTCTCAACAGATGATGGAACACGGACCTTGGGTAAGGTCTGTACAGATGCATTATGGAACTCTACTCCTGTCAGTCTATGTTTGTAGCCACCCAAAAATGGCTTTTTTCTAGTCTCTTGTACGATATAAACAACAACTTCAACTTCTTTGCCACCTGAAAATTATTAATAATACAGTTGCATATTAGATACTTTACTACAGAAACTATATGTAACTTAGGAATAAAGTAAACTAAAAGACAAAATGTGTCTTAAAAGGAAGTCTCAAGGTTAGCCCTATGTAAGAAACTCCCTAAAAAAATGCTAAAATACAGAATTCCATATACACTGTATGTCGTTAAAAGTAAGCACTTGTTACACATGGTTTAAAAAGTTGATTCTTTGATTGGTTTATGTCATTGTATGCAGAAGTCCAAAATCATTTCAAACTATTTGGGGAACTGTTCTTGCCATTTTCTGAACTTGCATTGTCAGATGTTATTTTAAATGATTTGATAAGGGAAGAACAAAAATCTGTATATATTTACCAACTTCTACTTTGACATTGACTTTATCTGGTAGCTTGTAGGCCGGTGATGCCTGCCTGTAATGTAAAGGTCTGTTGACAGGATCTGCTGACTGAATTTCTACCTGTACTGTCTGTCCAGATTGAACACCCAGGTCTGATAACACTGTGTGGTCTTCTACCATTTTTCCTTCAATGAATAACAATTTCAACAGATATTATATAACTAAATATTATATAACTTCATTCAAAATCATGGCATATTCAGATATGCCTGATAAGTCATGTCAGGCACCATTAACCAAATTCAAAAACTTTAAGTTTTACAGCAGGTCCCTTTTGCAAAATAATATAATTCATCCTCACTGGAAGATTTGAAATTTGAAACAAAGAATGAAATCTTTCATCAATGAATTGGATTTTCAACTCAGTCTTTATTAATGATGAGCACAGTAGCAACCGCAAATCTCAGACTACAGAACCATACATACCATCAAATATCATCAGTATCACTTGAGGTGGCTGGTTAAATTCTGATGAAAAATGGTTTCTTAGTTCAGAGAAGGACTGCTTTAAGGAACAAGTCATGCTCTGTACATGGCCTTCTGGCATAATGATGAATTTAACTGAAAGAAAACCGCACATGGTTGATAAGTCTGGTTTTTTTTTAACTTGGTTAACATGAAAGCAGGGGGACTGGGTCAGAACCTGAGAGTTAAGGGGACAAGTCAAAAAGGATATGAAATTCTATCCCTAACATAGCAGGAACCACGAGAAACAAAAAAATTAAAAATTTACAAAACTATGTAATATTTTGCAAAAAGCACCAAGAGCTTCTGGTGACAGCCAACACTAAGGAGGATACAGGAACCAAGAGGGAAGGCTGTAATCATTCTGGCTAAAGTTGAGGCTGTAATAGTTCACCTTTCGGCTAGGTATGTGAAAAGGGCAGATGGATGATGGGTGTGAGATCGAAGTTTACAAACCACATCCACGTCTAAGACATGGGAGCTAGTTGGCAGGTTTATGTAAGTGAGTGCAGAAGAACAACTTCCCAAGTACTGCAACAAAATGTGCGATTTAGAGGCAGTTCTTAGGATATTGTAAAAGGGAATCAAGTGTTCCATTTAATTTACCGTTTGCGGTAAAGCCATCCTTAGCTATTCCCCCAGACTCAGGGTGACCTGTGACATTTTTCGCTGGGATTTCATTATCTATAGACTTCTCAGCTTTGGATGTAGGAGGAGCCACTAGAGGTGAGTCGCTTTCTGACTGTGTTTCGATCACTCTGTTATCTCCTTTCCCTGGACTGTCGACAGAAACACCCGCATTCCCAATGGGTGATTCTCTGCCCTCAGTTTGAGCATTCGCTTCTTGCGTTACGACGTCTTTATCTGGTTCTGAAATAACAACAGACATGGCTGGTTCATCCATTTTTGGATCCTCTTTTTGACTCGCTGGACTTTGTTGTTCTTCGGGAGGGTTTTCGCTAATTTCTTCAGTAGTAATTGAGTTCTTAGGATCAATACTCGCATCGACAACTTCGTTCTTTTCTTTTTTCTCCTCATCATCTTTTTCAGCAACATCTTCTTTCTCCGTAACTGTGACGACTTGTGCAGAATCATGATCAATATCGCCGCCATTTTGATCGACGGGCTGTGTTGGATCGACGGCAATTCCTACTTGAGGGGAATCTTCTTTCGTCTGTTGCTCCTCGCTGTTGCCGTCATTTGCAACTTTATTCTCTACACCTTCTCCCTCGGCAGACATTTTTCACAAAAGCTGTTTGATTCCTGACAAGTTTTCCGAACAGCTTCAAAATATGGTCGGACTCTTTTTGTCTCGCTGTTTCTGAGATTGCTGTTTCCATAGAAACAGCTGGCTTGGAAAATCGCAGTCTCAAAATTACTGTTTCCCGCTAAAATTTGTAACAAAAGTTTGTGAAATTTGCAACTTGAGAACTTTTAGCTTTTACCCTGCGAAACAAACGGTTAAAAACAACAAGATAAGAGAGGAAAACTGAAAAAACAAAGTAGAAAATAATACAAAAAAAAAAACCGAAACCTGGATACAAAGCCAATTATTGTGACGTCATAAGTAAAGTTTGGAAGCAGCGTGGTTACCCAGCTTTATAAGGCCTGGCCACTCAATAGTCTCTCTCTTTCGACCTCACTAGGCGAGTCACGTTGGAAAACGTTAGTTTCCAGACGAAGTTCTCCGGTTTCTCTCAGCTGAACCTTTTGTGGGGCTTTTACGAAAGCAGCTGCACATCATCAGGAAAGAATAGAATAAAGCAAACACCGCCTTATAGTTTGATGAGTGCAGTAGATGTCATCATATCCTGATCAGGAGACGGTCGCAGCGCCTCCAGCGAAAAGACGGAAAACTTCTAACTCGGACGGTGTTACGAATTCTTTGTCCCAAGAAAATCATTCAGCAGAAAAGGTAAGAAAGAAGTTTATTTAACTTTGAGAGTTTATTCTTAAACATTTGCAGTTATCTGTTAGTGATAGTTTTTTTTGGAATCGTTTGCCTGTTCTCAATATATGCAGGCCTCTATGTCGGACGGAAGTATGGACAATCAAATGCAGATAGACGAAGGACTTTATTCTCGGCAACTGTAAGTTAAGTTTTTACGTAAACAGTGGTGTGTTTAAAGAATTCATATATGGTGAATAAGGCGTGAAGATGATTGCAGCATCGCGAGCTTTGTACTTTCTCTTGTAGTTTCGTACTGAAGATCAAACCTGTGATTCGTGTTAAGTGCATTGAGTTAATTAGTCAGCACTTTCATTTTCAGTGCCAAGCGGTTTTGGTGTTTTGTCCATAATTATACCAAGATCTGAGAATTATGAATGTGCACTCTCCTTCTTACCCGTGCCTGGCTGACAGACATTTTTAGTCAGGATTTAACAGAAAATTCACAAACTGCACTTTTTTCTGCATTGGTTACATGCACCAATTCATCTAGTAAGCAAACAGTCAGAGTTCTCCCAGAAGTTTGTAGTAGACTAAAATAATTTGTTGTTGGCAGCACTAAGCACTCTAAAGCCCCAGCCAAGTGATTGCAACATTTCAGTGTAACATATCACAACATTGTTGTGTGCAACATGTTGCGCGCATTTGACCACCCTGTTGCGACAGGGCAGGTGTGTTTTGCAGGTTGCAGATTGCAGATTGAAAAATCAACTTTTAAGTCCGAGTGAGTCTACCTAGCACTTTGGTTAGCCTGAATAGCACTCCAGCTAGCCTAAATTAGCTTAGGTTGCTTGCAGTTAGCCATTATACTGGGGTTTATTCGACTTCAACTCAAATAAACAAGTCATTTCAACCTGCAACCTGCAACCTGCAAAATATACATGCCACCTGCGACATATTTCAACATGATGGGTGTTGTTGGTTCAAGTTTCAAAATGGTCCAATTTTACATGCAACATTTGTGGATGTTGCATGATGTTGCACCTGTTTAGTCAGGTTAGTGTAACAGTGTTTCACCAGGGCATGCACACTAGTTTGATTGGTAACACCCAACATGTTGCAACATGTTGGAACAGGGTGGCCAAACACGTGCAACATGTCATCCCCAACAATATTGCATTATGTTGCAATTGTTTGGCCAGGCTTGCAAATACTGGGCCATAAATGTTTCAATATTTTTCATTGAAAAATTGCAATCATTAATTTGGCTGGGGTGTGACTTACAAGCTGAAAAGAGGGACAGCCCCATCCACTGGCTCTTATCAGAATACACATGTTATGTAATGCCAAAAGCATCATTTCCCAAGGGTCAATACCATAACCACTGCATATCTTAAAATTTTAATTACCATAATAGGAAAGACTCAACATCACAGTAAAGAAGCTTGAAGACCTCAAGGGAGATCACCGAACATTCTTTTGTAAAAACTAACTTCCAAGTTATTGCACAAATACATGTAGGGAAATAGGTGGGAGGGATGGGAAAGAGACAAAGAAAATAGGGTGAGTTATGTGTTGCTTGAAAGAGCAAATGACAGTGTAATTTAGGTTCTTTCAAAAAAAACAATGATAATAATAATAATAATAATGATAATAATAATGATAATAATAATGATAATAATAATCACATCTATAACAAAATTCCCGATCGTGATTGGTTCTCCATGCTCCTGTTTGTCACTTAATTGGCACGCGATCACTTGGATGTCCGATTACAGGTATCCAACTACAACCTTTTTGTACATGTAATTGGATACCCACATGATTCGCACTTCAATTATGTGCACTTTAATGGTTGACTTCAAAGTTTCTTACAGTTTTTTGAATTCATGGAAAGCGCTGCTGACTTTTTTCTCAAAAGAAGTTCCCCAAAGACGTTTTTAATTTCAAAATTTCTTATAAATACAATTAATTGGCTGTTTATGTTAACCACTAACATTTAGCATTTCCTTTTCAGATATGTTCTTGGCCATGAAGCCATGAAAAAAATGGCACTCTCCAATGTACTCATCTCAGGATTGAAAGGACTTGGAGTAGAAATTGGTGAAACATGCTTCTTGTTTCTTGTTTTTACTTTGGAAAATTTTTGAATGTATCCTATTTCATGTAAGGAAAAACTTGGAAAATATTGTGTTTAACATAGTTGGGTTTCATATTTAAAAGAGAAATTTTGTAAGCCATTTTAGCAAAGTTATAGGAGTGTTACTGAAATAGCACAACGAGAAAGTCAAAACTTGATCTAGTATCAGTAACTAGTACACACTATCAATTAGCAGATCTCTCAGAATTCCTCTTTGAGTTCTCAGTACTAATCAAGGCCATCTGTCTTTTGCATGTACATATATAATAAATTATGTCAGACAAGTTTCATGTTTATACAATGTAGCCACATGTAGAAATATATTATCTTCAAAAGTTTGTAAACAGAATTGTTGCGACAGGTTGTATTGTACACATGTAAATCGCTGGTAATTATCCTGCAAATGGCCATATTCTCCCAGAGGAGAGGCAGGACTAATAATGATGATCCTGCAAATTGCTGCTTTATGTAGAACCTGAGATTAAAGGTTTAAATGTAATCTTAAAACTCACAAAAGAAGTATCATTCATCTGCAGCTAAAAACGTCGTACTGGGTGGCGTAAAGTCAGTAACCCTTCATGATTCAGGAAATGTGGAAATGTCAGACTTGTCCTCTCAGGTGAATATTAAACTTATCTGCAACAATTAATTGATTTATACAAATGAATGTGCTGGTCTCAAGGGTTTAAAGGACTGTACTGACACAACATTTTATAATTAGTGGTTCCTTTTTATTGTTGAATGATTCTTAAATTTCAGGAGAATACCAGTTGGGTTTTCAGGCTGTAAGCACACAATCATACTTAGGATGTAAAATCACGGAGCCCATAAAATCTTAATGTCAGTGTTTCTGAAAAGGTCCTTATGCAATACATACAATATCCTTGTTCTGAAGGATTAAAGACTCTGAAACTATAGGCATCGCCCTTTCCACAGATTATACACACAGCGATCATTCTTCATAAAGAATAACTAGGAGGTAACTGAAGAACAATGTGGTCTGATAAACTAGTGCCAGGTCCCTCTCGGGCAAATCATGTTGTGTCCAGTCCCTTGTTTTGTAGCATTCTACTCCAGAAACAGTTAAAGAACCAGTAGAGATTTGAATGTTGTGCTCTGAGCAAATTTTTAACACGACTGTACTCTGTACTCAGACATTCAAATCAAGTTATTTTCCTGTTTAAACTCAAGCATTTATAAGTTTCAAAGATTGACAAGTGCTATTAATCTGGTTATTGCAGTTCTTTCTTCAAGGTGAGGACATTGGAAAGAATAGAGCAGAGGTTTCCTTGAGCAGAATATCAGAACTCAACAGTTATGTCAATATGTCTGTTCATGCCGGGCAGCTTACAGAAGAATTTTTAGGACAATTTCAGGTTGGTTTGAGGCAAACAGTAATAATTATTCCCTATTGGTTGGTTGATTCCAAACTTCAGGTCCCTGCTAACCAGAACTGTTCTAACCTCTGAAATTGCAAGTCCTTTTCTTTGAGATGTTGTTTAACAAAGTCTGGGTACCAACAACCTGCCTTGCAGTTACATGTCATTGTATTACTGTTGTTCTAATGAAGGTGACACAAAACATACATCGTGTACCATACTGGGAAATGAACACATGCCACCTATGGCACGAGGTTGACTTACACTGCACAAGCTGTGATGTTTCCACGTGCACCCTCTTGACTTCACATTGATGAATTTCCCAAGGTTGAAATTGATGTTGTAGTCCACGTATATGATAAGTGTCCGGATTTTCATTTTCAGGTTGTAGTACTTACCCAGTCTAGTCTAGAGGAACAAACTTGGGCAGGTGACTTTTGCCATGCAAGAGGAATTAAGTTTATTATTGCCGACACAAGAGGATTGTTTGGGTTAGTTTGATTTTGACCCACAATTAAACGCATTTTTTGTCAGAGCATAATGACAGAGAAAGGTTTTTACTCAATGCCAGTGCATGACAATTTAATTGATTCAGGACAACTTTTATAATTACAATGATGTTATAATCACTTTTTGTTTAATTTACTGCATTAATTACTTATGGAAGCTAGATATTTTGATGTGGTAAGTTATGTCATACTCCTTAATATATTTGTACTGTGCTGAAAATAAGATAATATAACAGTCTGTTTTGAAAGCTACATTCAGAGCTTCATGCTAAGTTACAGATAGGTACATGATCTTTTCTACATGTGGCTCTGTTATGAATGTTAAGTCCCAATTTGAAAATTTAAAGTTATTGTGCAATCCAGGAAGTATTGCTCATGACATATTATTGAAATGGCAAGTCACAAGGGAGCCATTCATGTATCAGGGACACCTTGTGTAATGCAGTGAGCAGGCCAGTGAGTATTGCACAAGAGTGCATAGAATAGTGTAGATTTGTAACTAAATACTACAAAGTTTTATTTTAATTTTTTGGCTTTCAGTCAAATATTTTGTGATTTTGGTGAGAGTTTCACAGTTGTGGATACAAATGGAGAACAGCCTATTAGCAACATGATTTCCTCTGTCACTAAGGTACATAACATGTCAAACTGTTAGTAACTTTGTCACTTTTTAGGGTTGAGTGCAGGTTTAGTATTCTGTGTTACATTTGGCTTGTAAGGAAGTGATGAATATACAGTCATGTAATAATATTTTCAGGATGCAGATGGTGTTGTGACTTGTCTGGATGAACAAAGGCATGGCTATGAATCTGGGGACTTTGTCACATTCTCAGAAGTACAGGTACTAATAAAACAACTGCCTCCCTCTTCTTTCTTCCATCCTCCCTTCCTCCCTCTCTCTTTCCTTTCATCCATCCTTCCTTTTGTCTTTCTGTCTCTCCATTGGTCCTTCCTCACTCTTGTTCCTTCTTCCCTCTCTTCCTTCTTGCTTCCTGATTTCTTTACAAGGTCCTTGGAATCTATGAGGTTCATTACAGGACCTCACATACACTGCAAGATCCTGTTGCAGAGTGAATAATCCTTGGAAATCTTTTTGGATTCTAAAAGTGAAGATCCTCAGTGACTCTTGCAAAAAATTGTTGGTGATTCATTAATAGATCCTGATTAGGAGTATATTGAGTAAACCATAATGTGATATTTCACACAAACCTATGCTTGTTTTTCTTTACTTGTAGGGAATGACAGAATTAAATCAATGTGAACCACGAAAAATAAAAGTTTTAGGTAAATTACATTATGACTATCTAATACTAAACATAATTTTTGCATGCATTACTTAACATTGCAGAATTTTATGACAACTATAATAATTATTCTTGTATTGGGTTATGAACATTTTTGTTGCAATATGACACGTCTAGTGAATTGATGTACATGTATTCTTCCATGGCAGGTCCTTATACCTTCAGTATTGGTGATACGAGTGGGTTTACAGATTATCTTCGTGGTGGTATTGCTACTCAAGTTAAAATGCCCAAAATAGTCAAATTTGTAAGTACATGAATATTAATACACTGGTAATTAATTTTGTTTGTTTTCCTTTTCATTGCATTCCTGTCCCAGGTTTAACTCAAGGAATTGCCTTTTATGGTCCAACAATGGGAACATCTTTGTCTCAGGCCAGAACCATCCACACTGGCCATTGATCAACCTTAAAAAACACTATCATTATTATAACTTACAAGATGACAAGATAATAACAGGTTTTATTCAAGACTATGAAAATAAAATACAAGAAAAGCTATGTAATTTTTTTTTTCTTTTTATTGGATGGTGTGAAACTTTACACTTAAAAAGTGCTATGAATTAATTTTTGGGGGCATTTTCTTGTCTCCGTTAGAAATCATTTAGTGAGTCTCTCATGGCACCAGAGTTTGTACTGACAGACTTTGCAAAAATGGAACGACCTGGACAGCTTCACCTGGGATATATAGTAAGTTGTATGTAACTACTGTCACATGCTTACGCTAATCCTAATGCTCTGATGTCCACGTAACGACTTGGACAGCCTCACCTGGGATATATTTAACCATTATTCCATAAGAGCACTCTTGCATGTATGAAATAGTAGATAGCCAACAAGGCGCATAGCTCCCTCAAGCACAAGCAGAACAATGTTTTTTAAAACGTCCCAAAATTATAGAAAACTAGACTGAAATAAAAATAAAAACGGTACAATGGCTCATAACTCATGATGGCTAAGTCAATGAAAACCCTTGAATTGCATTATCCAATGATGCAGCTTTTAATAAAGTAAGTTATGTGTAATTACTGTCACATGTTACCCTAAACCCAATGCTTTGGTGTCCACCTAACAAGGACAGTAATTCTAACACTTTTTAACCAAATGTCTGTTTATTCAATTAGGCACTGCATAAATATGAGAAAGAACATGGAGCTCTGCCAAGACCAAGAAATGAGGTATGTTGCAATGGTGAAAAGTTCGGTGCAAAAATCCAACACTTGTACGGAAGCTACATTGTAATGTTTGATTAATGTTTCAGCAAAGTTTGGAGACCTTGTTGTTAGTTTCAGGTGTCAGGTCAATTAACTTCCTTCCAAACATGACAGTCACTATGTTTTTATTAACTTTTTAAGAGTTTAACAGAAATCATTACTAGTGAAGGGTAAAGTCTGCTTTTGAGGCCACATGATACAGAATCCAGTACACTAACCATTAGGCCACAATCTGCTCCTCGCAATTAATACATTTACAAACCTTTCACAGCTTACCTCACAATCCCACTTTAATAAAGAGATCCCTGCCTTTAACTACACCCTCACTACAACATACTCTTCTGCAGTTGCTTTCAAACTCTCTCAAGTGCTTTTCTATTTTGAAAGGCCATGATAATTTCCAAGTTTCCTTTCACTGAAAAGCAACAATTTACCAGGCTGTGTCTTTTCATTTCCAAAGGAAGATGCCAAGAAGTTTATAGCACTAGCCAAGAAGATTAATTCGGAAAAGATATGCTTGCAAGTGAGCAAAGTTGAATATTTCCAACTATAATACATTAAATGCTGTGTGAGCAGGTCATGTGGTTTTTGTTAAGCTGGTTGTTAAATATCAGGTACAATGTTTCCAGTATTTTTGCTGGTACAATATATAAGGGTGAAATAATTAGAACACTGATACGGTATCTTCAACCATATTATACTTCAGCATAATAGTTATTCACTGTCTTAAAATCTTAGTGTTTGTTTTTATATAACTACAAGTTTAACAGTAACAGGTTACTGTCAAGTGTTACCCTCAGTAAACAGTAGGTCTTAGTTTACATTAAATCTGTCTGTGACAGTGACAAAGGATCTCCTTATGTAAGGTGTCATCTTTGGCTAATGGGAGGTGTCCATTGATGGAGGATTTACCCTAGTTGCCTTCTACCTTCACACTTGATGTGAAAGTATATATTAGATAATTGTAATTAGTATTCCTGTAAATAAAAGTGACTGCATTCTTGTTTAGGTAGACGAAGTTGATGAGAGCCTGTTGATGCAGCTAGCATATAATGCTAGAGGTGACATTTGTCCCATGCAGGGAGTTATTGGAGGAATTACTGCCCAGGAAGTCATGAAGGTATGGCCTTATGTACTACCTAAGCATGAAAAGGATTATGTATGTATGTATGTAGTCATGAAGGTATGTTCCATTGTATAGGTTATGATGGCACTGTGTTACAGCACCCGCCATCTTGGTTCAGAGTATTGAAAGGTCTGTGAGGACCTAAGGTGTTGATGGCACTGCCTGTTATTGTGTGGTTCCAGAAAATAGCCATACCTCCCCCATGAAAGTGGTTTTTTTAAGACCCCCTCCCCACCCCCCACCCCTCTGGAAATTCTATTAAGCTTCATACATCCCTTTATTTTTTTTGTCCTTATAGCCCCCCCCCCCCCCCCCCTCCCCCCCCAAGAAATTCCACCCCCCTCTTTGGGGGGAGGTGGGGAATTTTTTTCAAATGCACTATGTAAAATTTTTTTT